>Ga0172367_10000180_pt1 | contig 96424 bp, 71 predicted proteins | sample Lak10m_FD_114542 | JGI IMG/M metagenome (GOLD analysis project Ga0172367, IMG submission 114542) | Freshwater microbial communities from Kabuno Bay, South-Kivu, Congo - kab_022012_10m | ecosystem: Environmental > Aquatic > Freshwater > Lake | place: Democratic Republic of the Congo: South-Kivu... | reverse complement strand
GTGCGCGACTACGAACGCAGCGAGGCCAGCGCGACGGCTTGGATTTATGTCGCCCTGATACGGATTATGCTCCGGCGGCTGGCGTAATCCCTCAGCTTTCATGCTTTTTCAGACAGGCTCTTACTGCGGTTCGAAGCGTTACGGTCACGGCACGCGGACGAATTGGCCAAGCTCGGCTGGTGGGCCCGCCATCGTCGTGAACAAGAACTCCGGCGCTGGGTAGAGACCGAGCTGTCCTGTTTGGTTCGAGCGGGCAAACTGCCGGCCAAGCGCGATGCTCGGAGACGTTGGTTGGATTTGTTTTTTGGCGGCGAGCCGCCGGTGCTGCGCTAGCGCTGGAGTCTCCCGAGGTGCGTTCTCAGGATCTTGCCATGGGCGGCGACTCATTTGACCCGGCCAAGCGTGGCGCACTCTGCTGAATTTTGCCTCGGGCTGGCCGTCAGTTTCACCGTTGCTTTTCACCATGAGTTCCTCGTCTTGCCCTGGTCCCGTTTCGCGGCGCAGTTTTCTTCAGGCGGGCACGCTCGCCGCCACGGGCCTTGGGCTGAGCGACCTGCTGCGGCTGAAGGCCGTGGCCAAACAGGCGGGCAAACCGCTGCGGGATACCTCGGTCATTTTCGTCTGGCTGCCCGGGGGGCCGCCGCACATGGAGACCTACGATTTGAAGCCCGGCGCGCCCTCCGACTACCGGGGCATTTTCCGGCCGATCAAAACCAACGTCCCGGGCATCGAGATTTCCGAGCTGTTTCCGATGCAGGCCAAGATCGCGGACAAGTTCACCATCGTCCGTTCCTGCCATCACACCTTTGCGGATCACGGGGGCGGCCACAAGCGGTTCATGACGGGCCGGCTGCCCGCCGAGCCCACCGGCTTCGTAAACGACGCGCCGGCGGTCACCTCCTACGTCACCAAGATACTTAACGAGCGTCACGCCGGCCCCAAGGGCATGCCACCCTGCGTGCTGGGGGTGGACGGCGGGCGGGCGCAGATCGACACGTTCAGTTTGGGGGCGGCATGGCTTGGCTCGGTAAACACGCCGTTTGTCGTGGGCGGGGACCCGGCTTCAGCTTCGTTCAAGGTGCAAAACCTCGGGCTTACGCCGGACATGGAGACCCGGCTGGATGACCGCCTGCATCTGCTCAAGGGCATGGACCGACTGCGGCGCGATGCTGACCGCAGCGGGCTGATGGACGCGATGGATCAATACAGTCAGCGCGCGTTTGACATGCTGACCAGCGAGCCCGTGCGGGAGGCTTTCGACCTGTCGCGTGAGCCCAATTCCGTGCGCGAACGCTACGGCATGAATGCCTACGGCCAGCGAGGTCTCATGGCCCGCCGGTTGGTGGAGGCGGGCTGCCGTTTTGTCACCATGGTCTGGGAACATCCCGGCACCACGATGCCCAAATACGGCTCCTACAACTGGGATTCCCACGCGGTGAACTGCCACATTTTTGACGACGCCCGCTGGCGATTCCCGCCCTATGACCAGGCGGTGTCCGCGCTCATCGAAGATCTTTACGCGCGCGGCCTGGATGAGAAGACGCTGCTCATCGTGACCGGCGAGTTTGGCCGCACGCCGCGCGTCAACACGGTTGTGGGCTCGCAGACGGGAGTGATGCAGCCGGGCCGCGATCACTGGCCGCAGGCCATGTCCTTCATCGTCGCAGGCGCGAAGATGCGCACGGGGCAGATCGTGGGTGCGACCAACAGCCGCGGGGAACATCCGGTTGAGCGTCCCCTGACCCCCAACGACCTGTGGGCCACGGTCTATCAGCACCTTGGCATTGATTGGGAGATGAGCTTCCCCGACCACACCGGCCGCCCGATGCCGATTCTTCCGTTCGGTGAGCCGATCTCGGAGTTGCTTCCGGTTGGTTGACGCGGCTGCTACTTGCCGCTTGTCACGTCGCCTCGTTTCGCGTCTAACCGGCCCGTGCAAGACTGGCTCGCGGCTGTCCTCCTCGGCATCGTTGAGGGCGTTACTGAATTCCTGCCCATCTCCTCGACGGGGCACCTGCTGCTCGTGGAGCACTGGCTGGGCCTGCCGGAGCAGAGCTTTCTGCGCTCGGAGTTTTTCAACATTGGCATCCAGTCAGGGGCGGTATTGGCGGTCATCGCGGTTTTTTCCGAGCGCGTGAAACAGTTTGCCACGCGCTTCACCGAGGCGGGCACCCGTGAATATCTGCTTAAGCTCGGCGCGGCGTTCGTGCTGACAGCGGTCGGGGGCCTGGCGTTGAAGAAGGCGGGGCTGAAGCTGCCGGAGGCGGTTGGCCCAGTGGCGTGGGCAACCCTCGTTGGCGGCGTATTGTTTCTTCTGGTCGAGCGCTGGGTGCGTGACCGGCCGGCCGCGGGGGACATTACCTGGAGCATAGCATTCGCCATTGGGGCAGGGCAGCTAGTTGCCGCCACGTTCCCCGGAGCGTCGCGCTCCGGCACCACCATACTCGCGGCGCTGGCGCTCGGTCTTAGCCGACCGGCGGCGACCGAGTTCTCCTTTCTGCTGGGTGTGCCGACACTGTTGGCCGCGGGGGCCTATTCCGGACTCAAGGCCATGAAAGATCCCGGCGCTCCCCCGGTGGATTGGGGGCTGTTTGCGCTCGGCGCCGCTGTCTCCGCTGGCACTGCCTTCGTGGCTGTGAAATGGCTGCTGCATTTCATTCAGCGGCACACGTTCGTCGCGTTCGGATGGTATCGGATCTTGCTAGGGGGGGGAATCCTGTGGTGGGGAAGATAGCCGGCTCGCGAGGCACGGACACCCCGTAAACCTGACGGCAAGGCCACGGACGGCTAGAGGAGTTCTTTGATGATCCTACCGTTGTTGGCGATCATCATCGGTCTGCCCTCGGCGGTGTGCATTTCGGATTGCGGGTCGAGGCCGAGCAGGTGGTAAAGCGTCGCGGCCATGTCCTCGGGGCCATAGGGCGTGTGCGCGGGCTGGGCAGCCCACTTGTCGCTTGCACCGATGACGCGCCCGCCCTGGATGCCGCCTCCGCCCATGAGCACGGTGAAGCACGGGCCCCAGTGGTCGCGACCGGCGTTCTTGTTGATCTTGGGCGTGCGTCCAAACTCGCCGGTGATCAGCACCAGCGTGCTGTCGAGCATCCCGCGGTCAGCGAGGTCGCGGAACAGCGTGGCCATCGCGGCGTCGAGCTTGGGCAGGAGTGCGTTCTTGAGCGTGGTGAAGTTGCCGTCGTGCGTGTCCCAGTTGGCGTGGTCAATGGTCACGCAGCGCACGCCGCTCTCCACGAGCCGGCGGGCGAAGAGGCAGGATTGGCCCAGCGTGTTGCGCCCATAATCGTCGCGCAGCTTGTCCGGTTCGGCGGCGAGGTCGAAGGCCTTCTTCGCATCGGCCGAGGTCATCAGGTCGAAGGCGCGCTGGCTGAAGACGCTGACGTTGCGCGGGCCGGCGTTGGCCTTGGCTTCGGCAGCCTTCTGGTAGCGGTCCACTTGCGCGAGGAGTTCGCGGCGGGCTTCGAGGCGTTTGGTCTCGACCAGCAATGGGGGCGCGAGGTCGGGCACGGAGAAGTTCGGCGCGCTCGGGTCGGTCTCGATCACGAACGGCACGGCCGCCGCACCGAGATACGCGGAGCTGCCGCTGGGGTGCATGCCGGGCAGGCAGACGTAGGGCGGCACGGAGCCGCGTGGACCGAGCTTTTGCGCCAGCACGGAGCCGAAGGCGGGGTGCTGATTGTTGGGCTTGAGGCCGCCATTGAAGCCCGCCGACGGGAAGAAGCCCGTGAGCATGTAGTGGTCGGCCGGACCGTGGTCGGACGAGCGGTGGGTGAAGGAGCGGACCTGCGAGAACTTGTCCATCACGCGGGCCACGCGCGGCAGGTGCTCGCAGACATGGACGCCGGGGAGGTTGGTCGGGATTTCCTTGAAGTCGCCACGCACCTCGACCGGCGCGTCGGGCTTCATGTCGAACGTGTCAATCGTGCTCAGGCCGCCCTTGAGGAAGATGTAGATGAGGGACTTGTCCTTGGCTGCCGTGCCGGCCAGCAGGCGGCTGAGGGACACCTGTGCGCCCAACACGCCCGCCGCACCAATGCGGACGAAGTCCCGGCGGGCGAGGCCGTCACAAAAGGAAGCGGGGTGGTGCGACATAGCTGTGAAATGCTGACGGGTGAGGGCAGAGGCAATTCAACCGGAAACTTGTCCGCGGGCGCTCACCGCCGTCGCCCGGTCAGGTCCGGCAGTTCGGTTTTGGCAAAGGCTTCCCACCGCTGCTGCAGTCTCTCCCGCGCCGGCACCCCGGCGTGGACATAGACGGCATAGCGCAGTTGCAACGGTTTGCCCGGTTCGATGACGCGTGGGGCATCGTGGGTGAAGGAACTGCCCATCCAGCCGTCGCTGCGGACGTGGAAGAAGGTCGGGTGGTTGGGATTCGCGGGATGATCAAGGAGCGTCGCGCCTTCGGCCTTGCCCGGCAGGATTGGCCCCGAGTAATCGCACCAACGGGCGCGCTTCCAGAAGCAGCCGTTGTCACCTTGCTCATCTACGTTGCCCTCGGAGTTCCGGATGGTGCCGCCGCCGTCGGCGATGCCGATGGTCTTGGCCATGCGCACGCCGACGAGGCCGAACGGCGTCTTGCCGAACGTGACCGGCGTGCTCTTCGCCTCGAATCGCAGGTCCAGCACGAGCAGCGATTCGCCACCGGGTAGCACCTCCAGGCTCACGCGCCGCCGTTCCTCCAGCAGCACCTTGCCGTTCCGGTCGAGCCAGTGGTTGAAGATCGTGGCGGCTGCACCCGCGTCAGAGTCCTCGAGCTTTTCGAGCCGCTGCCCGATGATGCGGCCCTGGTTCGTGCCGCGGTCCGCCCAGAAGCTCCAGCCGTTCACATCGTTGTGCGAAATCCAAATCGAGTTGTGATGGCTGTGGCCGACCGGGTCCTGCGGATGCCCCATGCGTGTGATGGAACGGCCCGATGGCCCGATGAGCGGGAAGACGAACGGGCGGTTCAGCCCCGGCCCGAAGTGCAGCCGCGCGAGCTCCGCGCCGTCGCGCTGGAAGGAGACCTGTTCATACGGCTGCGGCAGCGCCTGCGTGAGCGGGACGGGCTTCGCGTTCGGCAACAAAACTTGTGCCGAGGCGGAAACGACGGCCAGAAACGAAGCAATGAGCGAGCAGACGTGCGGCCTGGACATGACCGCAGCAAACACAAGTCACGCGCGGGCGGCAAGCGCTTCTCCGGCGGCGACACCCTACCCTGAATAATACGCACACTTACTATGTCCATTAGCCAGCTGGCCGCCGTGTGGTGGCTGGCCATTGTGACTCGGTCCGACAACTGAACTTCAGCCGCCGCGTCCGGCCTCGTGCCGGGCGCGGCTTTTCCCTGCCATGAACCCATGCTTCGCCCGTCCGCTCATCACACTCACCGTGGCTGCCAGCGCGGCTTTGCTCGCTGGCTGCCTTGAACAGACCCGCCAGGCCGCGCAGCCCGTGCCGGTCACGACCGCCCCGCCCGCCGTCGGCCAGACCGAAATCATCGCCCGGCCTGACCCCGCTGCCGCGAACGTTTCCGCCCCCGTCGCCGAGGTCGCCCGCCTGCATCTCTCCGGCCTGGATGAAACGGTGGTGAAGGCCTTCGTGGAGAAATCCACCAACGCCGCCAGCCCGACCGCGGATGAACTCATCTATCTGAAGGACATCGGCGTTTCCCCGCGCGTCATCACCACGATGATCCAGCAGACGGCGAAAATGCGGGAGCAGGCCGCCGCTGCCGCAATCATCACCGTTGCCGCCCAGACCAACCCACCGGCCGTCGCGCGACCCAACATCACCGTCATCAACGCCCCTACGCCCCAGCCGGCCACGCCACCACCCGCACCGGCTCCCGCCGTGGTGCCGGCTGTCGCCCCGGCCGCGCCCGCTCCCCCGGTGGCCGCTGCTCCGGCGGCGCAACCCGTGCCCGCCAACCTCCCGCCGCAGGTGAACATCTTTTACCAGCACCTCCAGCCCTACGGCACGTGGATGCAGGTCGCGGACCACGGTTGGTGCTGGCAGCCCAGCGTCGTGATTTCCTCGCCCGGGTGGCGGCCTTACGCCGACCGGGGTCGCTGGCTTCACACCGACCACGGCTGGTATTGGCAGTCGGACTACGCGTGGGGTTGGGCTCCGTTCCATTATGGCCGCTGGGTGCATCACACGCGCAGCGGCTGGCTGTGGGTGCCGGACAACGTCTGGGGCCCGGCTTGGGTCGTCTGGCGCTCGTCGCCGACACATTGCGGCTGGGCACCGCTGCCCCCCAACGCCGTCTTTGTTGCGGGCCGCGGCCTGTTCCACGGTGGCGTGCGCGTGTCACTGAACTTCGACTTCGGCCTGCCGCGCCAGTGCTACACCTTCGTTCCCCTGAACCGCTTCTGCGACCGCAATCCGCATTATTACTCACTGGCCCCGACCGTCGTGCAGAGCGTGTTCAACCAGACCACGGTCATCAACAACATCGAGGTCAACAACAACGTCATCGTCAACAACGGCGTGCCCGCCGATCGCGTGGCCACCCTGACGCGCACGGAGATTCGCAAGGTGGCCGTCCGCGACGCGGCGCCTCAGGAGGTGAACACCGCGCGGCTCGACCGGCTGGAAAAGTCCGGCAACGAGCTCGTCATCTTCCGGCCCTCGCTTAACCCCAATGGCCCGGTCAAGCCTGCGACCCTCACCAACGACAAGGGCGAATCCCGCACGGTGCTGGTTCCCGCTGGCGCGCTCGATGGGCAGAAAATCAAGGGCCGCCCCGTCTATGACACCACCAGCACCGGGGTTCCCGTGCTCACCGGCTACACCACCGAGCCTCCCGCCCAGCCCGCCGTCACTACCAGCACGGTGGTCATCAACAACACCATCACTAGCGCCCCCGCCGCACCGGCTGCGCCCGCGCTGCCCGCCGGATCGAATGCAACCCGCGAAGCCCAGCCGGCGACCGCCACCAAAATTTTTGGCATCACCCCGGGCACCCCGGTAGCCAAGCGCTCGGAGGAACGCCTGCAACCGGCACCCAACGTCACCGTCTCCAGCCCGGCGGACAATTCGCTGTTTCGCCCGTTCACCCCGCCCCCGCCGGTGACCAGCACGCCCCGGATCCTGACCCCGGCTCAGCCTGTCACCAGCACCCCGCAAAACCTCACCCCCGTTCAGCCAGTCTCGGCCTATCAGCCTGCGACGCGGACCGAACCCAAAAAGCCGCAACCCGTGGCGGTCACGCCCCCGGTGACTGCGGCACAGCCTGCGACTCCGGCTGCTCCGGCACCCGTGTTGCGGAGTGCCCCCGCGCCGGTCCCGATCACTCCCCCACCAGCCGCGCCCGCGGCGGTGCCGACCTTTACGCCCCCGCCGCGTCCTGCGGTTACGGTGCCGGCTCCCGTTCCCGTGGCGCCCCCCGCTCCGGCGGCTGCCCGACCAGCCGTCATCGTCAATCCACCGCCGCAGCCGGTGGCCGTCCCAGTCTCGAACCATTCCGCTCCGACCAAGCCGGATCCGGAGAAGCGGCGGTAGCCGCCGCCGGGATTCATACGCCGCTTTCTTGCATCACAAGAGAATTTGTCATTTGCCCTGCCGTGCGCCTGCTCCCTAGAGTTGCCGCGCATGAAGGCTGATCTCCAGCGCGCCATCGGCCTCGGTGGCAATCCCTCTCCGCTCACCGACCCCAAGCTCGTCACCTACATCAACCTCAAGCTCGCCGCGCTCGGTTGCCCGACGCTGGACACGGCCGATGCGGCGGAATTCCACGATCTCACCGAGTCCCTGCTCGCGCGGCATCGTGAGACGGAGCGCCTGCTCTCCGACTACCAGGCCCCGGTGGACTGGCGCATCCAGCAGTTTCTGGACGAATACCTGCACGAGGCTGGCGGGGCGGTGCGCCTGCCGCACCAGACCTTTGTGCTCGACCGCCACGGCATCGCGCGGGCGCTTTCCCTGCCGCCGGACCGCGACGAGTTCGTCTCCGACATCGTCAGCTCCTATCGGGTGCGGCAGGGCGTGCTGCACAATCCGGCCAAAGACCGGCGCACGACGGCCGGTGTCTTCCATGTAGCCGAGGGTGGGCTGCCGATCCCGGATGACAAGAAGGCCGTGCCCGTGCGCACGTTTGCCCGGATGCTGGAGTTTGCCCTCAAGCCGCCGCAGGCGCTGCTCCGGCTGCCCTTCACCGCCACGCAGCCGCAGCCGGCGGAGTGCTTCGTGTCGCTCCTGCTGCGGCCGCTGGTGTGCCCTGCCGTGCCGGGCTTCTGCGCGGAGAAGACGATGGAAATCCGCTTCTTCGCCCCGGGCAACCTGGTGAGCAACCTCGACTTCGTTGAAAGCATCTTCGGCAACGCGGGTGACCCGTATCTGCCGGTAAATGACGCGGCGTTGGATGTGGAGCATTGGACCGGTCATACCGGCTGCGTCATCCTCGCGCCGCACCTCATCACGATCACCAAGAAGGAAGCGGGCCTGCCGCACTATGACCAGGCCACTGAGCGCCAACGCCGCGACGGCATGTGCTGGCGCACCGAGGAGGAACGTTACAATGACGGCTCCGCCTTCAAGCTCACGGCCCGCGACGAATCCGGCGTCATTGTCACGCTCATCGCGGACAACTACTTCGGCTACTGCAAGAAGGAGGTGAAGACGCAGATCAGCTTCGCCGCCAACCTCTTCGGTCTCTGCGAGGAGGAGCACGCGGGCGGTGCGCTGGTCTTCCCCAGCTACGACCTCGGTGAGGAATTCGCGGGCGGCGTTCACGTGCAGCATCGTGGTCACTCGTTCGAGGATGCGGCCGAGCTGTTCAAGGACGTGATGGAGCTCAAGCCCGAGGGCTATGCGGTGGACCGGAAATACGCGGACATTCTCTATGTGCCCGAGGATGCGAGCTTTGATCTCCGCACCCAGTCGGTGAAGTGGACCAACGCAGCCGGTGCGCAGCGACTCAAGCTCCTGGCTGGGCACACCTACATCCGGCCCAGCGGCTACCGCATTCATATGGAGCAGCCACCCGGCCGTGTCTGGCGGCTCGTCGGCACTCGCGGGGAAGGCACCTTCTGCCACAAGCCCTGCACCGTTTCCGGCGGCGGCAAGTCCGAGATCTCCAAGTCGCTCTCCGATGCGATTCTGCAGGGCCCGGTATTTGTTGCGGACTTCAAGCGAGACTTCGACGAGGTGGCCAAGCTGCTGGCCCGGGACTACTCCCAGCGCTTTCGCGATGCTGAGCGCAATGGCATGGACAGCCGACTGATTCTCTCCCGGGAGCGCTCCCTTGGCTCCGTCATCAAACTGCTCACCCCGTCGCCCAAGGATTACTCGGATGCGTTCAACGAATCGCTCGAAGGCATCCCGCAGTATGTCAAGGAGCTCGTCTTCGTTGTGAAGCGGTTCCACAAGGCCGAGTGGGGGGATGACTGGCGCGCGCACTTCAGCGTGGACATCATCAATGGCGTCCCTGGCAACGAGTTGAAGTGCGACAACCGGAAACTTTCTACCACCTATCTGCGCGTTGGCTTTGACACGGACGGCGCCTGGCGGGTCTTCAGCCTGCGCAAGGATTTTTACCCGGCGACAAAACTCCAGCAGGAGGATGACATCAGCGCGAGTGTCGTGGTGCCGCAGCACAATGTGAGCATCTCCCACGCCGCGTCCGGGCTCCCGCCCGTGGCCTTGCCACAACTGGCGGACAGTGAGCCGTTGGTCACGCCCCCGGGCATGACCGCGTTTCTTACCCGTGGGAGCCTCGCCGCCGCCCCGCACCGTGGCCGATCGCTCAAGTTCGTGCAGAACTGCGAATACCGCCTCTTCCAGCGGCCCGATGATGCGGTGCACCGTGGCTACGACAAGCAGACCGAGCATGACTTTGCCCAGCCCGGTAACTTCTTTTCAAACTATCAGCCCCTTTCTCGCGCAGATGCCCAGCGTGAGATTGAGGACAGCATCAACTTCGCAAAGTTCACCCCGCCCATGGCCAACCTTGTGCGCACCGCCGCGCGCGATCCTGGCCGGCCAAAGTTTTTCGTCAGTTCCGCCCAGCCGCGCCTGGTGGACGGCAAGATGACGAAGAACCCGCGCTATCTCCAAAATCGCCACGATCTGGTCCATCCCCGTGACTTTCACCTCGCCGAGATGGCTTCGCGCCTCTTCCGACGTTTGCCCACGAACGTGGCCCTCCATCGACCAGTTAACGCCGTCCTGCCCGGCCGCCGGAACAACCCGCCCGAACCCGGCGTGCGGCCGCTCTGCGTTTTCAATCCGATCCACCACCTTGAGCTGCCGGAACTGTTCATCGAGTTCATCGCCAGCATGACCGGCAAGTCTCCCTCCACGACCGGGGCCGGTTCCGAGGGCGCCTTGACCAAGGGGCCGTTCAACGCCCTCCACCCGGTCATCGATCTCAACGCCGCGCTGGTGAGCTATATCCTCACCGGCAGCGGTGCGTTCTTGACCTGTGCGGGCCATGTTGGTCCGACCGTGCGCGTGGATCACGACATCAGCCTCCTGGTCCCGGAACTCTGGTGCCGGATGGGCCCCGAGGAACGCGACCCCGAGTTCATGAAGCGCGAGGGGTATCTCGAACGCTGCGTGGACCTCGACTTCAATGGCCAGCGCGTCCTCGCCAGCCGCCTGGGCTGGCGCATCACGGACCGTTTCGTCAGCCACTACTTCGGCCGAGTCTTCAATTATCCCCACAGCGTCTTCACCGACGGCATGCTGCGTCCCGAACGGCAGGATCCCGCCGTCTTCGCCGATGGCGTGGACAACATCGTCTCCACCGCCCGGCGGGTGGCCGAACACTACTTCGCCGACGGCGGCGTCCAACTGGCTTGCCCGCCATTGCGGGCGCTGCTCCACATCATGCGCGACGGCCAGCACGAAGGACGCGACCTCACCCACCCGGACATCCGTGCGCTCTTCACCCGCGAGTCCCTCCTGGCCAGCGACTGGTATCGGGAACGGCTTGAAGCCAAACAGGCCGCCGATGTGAGGTTCTGGCAGCGCCGCGTGAAGAACCTCGAAGCCTTCCTCGCCCGCGCCAACACCCGGGGCGTTGCCTCCCAGCTCAACATCCGCGACCGCCTCGACATCGCCTGGGCGGAGCTGCGGCGCGTCCAAGCTCCGGATTATGTCGGTGCGCTGCGCGGGACTTTGGGCGTGCAGGCACAGCTTAGGAACTGACTGCTCGGCCGAATTCAGAATGCGCGAGCCACCGCTTCGGTGGCGTTGGGTGCCTCAATGCACGGTCAACACGGTGTAGTTCTTTTTCCCTTTGCGCAGGAGGACGTGCTTGCCGAAGAGGAGGTCGGCGGTGGTGAGCGCGCGTTGCGGATTGGTCTCGCGAACGTTGTTCACGTAGATGCCGCCACCCTCGATGTCTCTGCGGGCTTGTCCTTTCGACGGACAAAGTCGGGCAAGAACAAGCCCGTCAACCAAAGGTAATCCTACTCCTCCTAATATAGTTTGGTCGACTGCCTGGAGTGGAACCTGATCAATCACTTGGTCGAAGGCACTTTCAGAGACTCCCTCGATAGCGCCACCAAAAAGGATCTGGCTGGCTATTTGAGCGTCCATGGATGGCGTGGTCGTGCTTGAGATGGATCCTTCGGCGGGATGAACAATTTCGCAAACGGCCATTGCAAGTCGCTCTTGCGCATACCGCTTTTCCGGCTTGAGTGAGTGTCTCAATTCTATTTCCTCGATTTCATCTTTTCCCAGAAACGTGAAGTATTTGAGGTAGCGAATAACGTCTCGGTCATCAGTCCTTATCCAAAACTGGTAGAATTCGTAAACGCTTGTTCGTTCTACATCCAGCCACACGGTGCCGGCCTCGGTCTTGCCGAACTTGGTGCCGTCGGCCTTTGTGATGAGCGGAAGCGTGAGCCCCCACGCGGGCTGGCCGAGTTTTTTGCGGATGAGATCGATGCCGGCCGTGATGTTGCCCCACTGATCGGAGCCGCCAATCTGCAGGTCGCAGCCGTGGTCACGGGCCAGCACGTAAAAGTCAAAAGCCTGCAGCAGCATGTAGCTGAACTCCGTGTAGCTGATCCCAACCTCCCGGTCTTCCATGCGGGCGCGAACCGATTCCTTGGCCACCATCTGGTTGACCGTGAAGTGCTTGCCGATGTCGCGGAGGAAATCGAGGAACGCCACGCCGGCGGTCCAGTCGGCGTTGTCCACGAGCGAGGCGCGATTGGGCTGCAGGTTGAAGTCCAGCAAACGGGCAAGCTGCGGGCGGACGGCAGCGATGTTGGCGGCGATCTGGTCCTTCGTAAGGAGCTGGCGCTCGGCAGTCTTGCCGCTGGGGTCGCCGATGCTGCCGGTCGCACCGCCGGCGACGGCGATGGGGCAGTGGCCGGCGTTCTGAAAACGTCGCAAGGCGATCAGCGGCACGAGCGAACCGACATGCAGCGAGTCTGCCGTGGGGTCGAAGCCGCAGTAAAGCGTGACCGGCCGGACGGCGAGCTGGCGTTGAAGTTCCGCCGCGTCCGTGCAATCGGAGATGAGACCGCGCCACTGCAATTCTTCGTAGATGTTCATCGGGCGCGGGAGTTATCGCGGCAGGGGGGAGCCGGCTCAAGGGCAAAGTCCGGCCCGGGAGGTCATGCCGCATGCGGCAGAGTGCGGATGGCCCCGCGGTAATGCTGACTGCCAACCCGGAGCCGGATCAGCCGAGCGTCCAACCCTTGCGATACGCACGCTGGATGAAGGGCTGCGCCTCGGGCGCGTTCTTCGCGCGCATCGCGGCGGCGTCCCACTCCAGTTTCTTGCCCACGCGGAACGCGACGTTGCCGAGGTGATTCGCCTCCGTCAGCCAGCCGGAATACTCGAAGTTCGCGCTGGGCTGCGTGCCGTTGCGGATGGCGCTCAACCAGTCGTCGTAATGGCTCTTCACGCGCGGGATGGTCGGCTCGGGGCGTTTGAAGTCCGCGAAGTTCTGCTCCGGCAGCAGCACGTGTTTGCCGTAGTCGGAGAGCAACATGCCTTTGTCGCCAACGAAGAGGTGGCCGTTGCCCCACTGCGGAATCTTGTTCTCGGTCCAGAGCTTTGGTTTGTCCTCGCCCTGATACCATGTGAGTTTCACCGGCGGCATCCCGTCGCGCGCGGCGTATTCGTAAGTGCAATGCATCGAGGCCGGCGCGATCTCGCGGTGCGCGGGCGGGCCGAATGCCTCAATGGTCAACGGGGCTTTCAGCTTGAGCGCCCAGAACGGCAGGTCGTTCCAGTGCGAACCGAGGTCGCTCATCGTGCCGTTGCCGAAGTCCCACCAGCGATACCACTTGGGGCCAGGGAAATAGACCTCGTTGAAGGGCCGCTCCGGCGCGGGGCCGAGCCACAAATCCCAGTCCAGCCCTGCGGGAATGGGCGACGCTTCCTTCGGGCGGTCGGTGACGTTGACGATGTCCTTGTTGCGTGCGGCCGCTTCCGCGCTCTGCAAGCCCCACGCGCGCGACACCCACACATGCACCTCGCGCACGCCGCCGATGGCTCCGGCTTGGATCAACTCGACCACGCGCCGGTAATTTTCGGTCGCGTGGATTTGGATGCCCATCTGCGTGGCGAGCTTCGGGCGCGCGGCGGCGGCTTCGCGCACTTTGCGGGCCTCGTAGATGTTGTAGGTGAGCGGCTTCTCGCAATACACGTGCTTGCCCGCTTGCAGGGCCATCATCGTCGCAAAGGCGTGCGTGTGCTCGCAGGTGCTCACGACCACGGCGTCGTAATCTTTCGCGTGGTCGAAGAGTTTGCGGAAGTCGGTGAAGGTCGCGGCCTGCGGGTGCTTGGCTTTCGCGGCATCGAGGTTGCGCTGGTTCACGTCGCACAGTGCGGCGATGTATTCGGTCTGGGCCACGCCGCCCATGTTCGCGCCGCCGCGGCCGCCGGAGCCGACGATGGCGACCGCGAGTTTGTCGTTCGGGTTGCGGGCGCGCGTGATGGCCGGGAAGCCAAGCGCGGTGGCAGCGAGGGTGGCCGTGGCAAAGTGACGGCGGGACAGTGGAGATAGAATGGCGGATTGCATGGGCGCAGAGTCGGACGAAACCCCGCACCGGATCAATCACGCAGCTTGAGGCGCGTGTGGCAGAAGCAATCGACGGCGACTGCGCGGCACCGGCGTAAGCTACTTCGCCATCACAATTTCGAGCGTCTCTTCGCGCTTGTGCGGCGCGTTTTCTTGTTCGGCCACGTCGGGGACCGCGGCGGGCGGGACGAGCGGTTTTGCGGCGGCTCGGTCGGCAGCGGGCTCGTCCTGTTTGTGGAACTTGACGCTCACGATCTTGCTCACGCCGTGCTCCTGCATCGTCACGCCGTAGAGCACGTCGGCGATGCCGATGGTGCGCTTGTTGTGAGTGATGATCACGAACTGTGAGTGTTCGAGGAAGCGCTGCAGCACGCGGATGAAGCGGTTGATGTTCGACTCGTCGAGCGGCGCGTCCAACTCGTCGAGCACGCAGAACGGCGAGGGCTTCACCTGATAGATCGAGAAGAGCAGGGCAACGGCGGTCATGGTCTGCTCGCCGCCCGAGAGGAGGCTGATGCTCTGGAGCTGTTTGCCCGGCGGCTTGGCGACGATTTCGACACCCGATTCGAGGAGGTCGTTTTCATCCACGAGCACGAGGTCGGCTTTACCGCCGCCGAAGATCTCCACGAACATGGTGCGGAAGTTCTCGCGGATTTTCGCGAAGGTCTCGGCGAACATCGTCTGCGTCTGCGTGTTGATCTTGTTGATGACTTCGAGGAGCTGCGCCTTGGCCTGCACGAGGTCCTCGTGCTGTTTGGTCAGGAAAGCGTGGCGGGACTCGGCCTCTTCGTATTCCTCGATGGACGCGTGGTTCACCGGGCCCATGTCGTCGAGCTTGCTCTGCAACGTGGCGACCTGTTCGGCGACTTTGTCCCAATCCGTGGCCATGCCGCGGTTGGCCATTTCCTCGGGAGAGATCGTCTCGACTTTCGGCGCGCCTTCATCGGCGAAGGTGATGGTGATGCACTCACTGCGGATGTCGTCGAGGTTCAGCGAATACTTCTCCTGAATGCGCTGCCGGAGGTTTTGCACCTGCATCGTTTTCTGTGTCAGCTCTATGTCAATCGTGCCACGCCGGCTCTGCAGGTCGCCGAGCTGTTTCCGCTGTCCGCGCAGGCCCTCCTCGCGGAGCTGAATGTCGCCCTCCTGCGCGGTCTTCTGCACGCCCAGCTCGGTCACGCGCAGGCTGACCTGCTCGCGTTCGTGGTGAAGGCGCTCAATCTGATGACGCGCGTCCGCAATCTCACCCTCCGCCTGCGTCTTGCGCTGAGCGAAGGCACCGATTTCGTTCCGGCGGGTGGTGATCAACTGTTCCAGTTCACGGATCCGGCTTTCGAGCGGAGCCTTCTGGCCCGCGAAACTGCGGACGAGCTGCTCTTCCGTCGCGGTGGCGACCTTGGTGTCGTTCAGTGCCGTGAGGGCGGCGTCGCGCTGCTGCCGGAGGGAATCGATTGTGCCGCCCAGTTCGCCGACCCGCGCGGTGACAGTCTTCTCGCTGGATTCGAGGTCGAAGATCTTGGTCGCGAGCACGTCGCGCTTGGCGTTGCCTTCCTGTTCCTGCCCGGCGAGCGACTGGATCTCGAAAACGACCGTGTCGATGCGGTTGTTGAGGTTCTGAAGCGAGGACTTGAGGGCCTTGAACTCACCCTCGCGCGAGGCAATGGCCACTTCCTGCGCGCGGAGGTCGGACTGCGCCTGGTGCAAGCTGGCCTGCAACGCCGTCTGCTCGCTCTGGAGCGCGCCTTTCTTGCGGCTGATTTCGTCCGCCTGCGCATGCGCCAGCTCGACCTCGGACTTCAGGCCGGCAATTTGATTTTTGCGGCCGAGGATCGAGGACGGAGCCTTCCCATTGGCCGCGCCGTTGAGCGAACCGCCGGTGTAAATGCCCTGCCGGCTGAGGAGATCGCCGTTGAGCGTGGCGAAGTTGAACGCACCGTTGGTCTCTTGCCAGGCGGCGGTGGCGGCGGCGAGATCCGCGACGATGCGGGTGTTGCCGAGCAGGCCGTTGATGAGGAAGGCCACGGATTCATCCGCCTCAATGACCTTGAGAGCGCATTCTCCCGGAGCATCCGCCGCGCCTTCAGCGGGCGCGAAGGTCGGGTTCTTCAGGCCCAGGCAGCCGATGTTGGCGCGGCCCTTCTTGTTGGCGACCAAGTCGGAAAAGATTTCCTGCGCGGCCTCCGGCTGCTCGGTGAGGACGAGCTGGAGGTGGTGGCCGAGGGCGTTTTCAATCGCCACGACATACTGGTCCGGCACGCGAATGCGGTCGGCGAGCGTGCCAAGCGCGAGCTTGGATTGCTTGAGCGCAGCCTGCGCGCCGGCGCTGAAGCCCTCGTGGCTGCCCTGCAACTGTTCGAGCACGTTCAGCCGCGACTTTGCACCGGCCTGCGTGCGCAGCACGCCGTCGAGTTCCTGGCTGACCTGATTGATTTCAATCTGGATTTCGCGGAGTCGCTTCTGCCGTTCCTCGACCGTGCCGCGCTGGGCGACGACGCTGAGTTTCTCGCTCTCGACATTGGCCGCGAACTCGGTGAGCCGCGCGTCGAGCCGACCGCGTTCCTCCTCCAGCTGGATTTTCTCGGACGAGAGCTTTTCCAGCCGCACGACGTTGCCCTGCTTCTGCAAGTCGAGCGCGTTGATTTCGTTGCGGACGCGGCTGAGCTGCTGCGAGGAGTTGAAGGCTTCCGTTTGCGCGCGGCGGAGTTCGTCCTGCCGGGCAATCAGTTCGCGTTCCACCGTCTGCACGGCCTGCTGCTTGACGCCGAGTTCGGCGCGGAGGGCTTCCAGCTTCAGTTGCGAATCGGTGAGCCGTTGCGTGACATTGACCAGCTCCGTGCGGCTGAAACCGATGCGCTCCTCGGATTCGGTGATGTCACGGAAGGCTTTCGTGTTCTGAGTTTCGAGTTCGCGGAGGCGCTCTTCATTGAACTGGATGCGGCTTTCGTTGCGCTCGGTTTGGGCCTTGAGTTCGAGGCCCTGCTGCTGCGCGCCGCTGATTTGCGCGTCAATGTCGGACAGGCGCTGACGCAGCTGGAGCAGTTCATCCTCGGTGCGCAGAACCGTCTGCGAGAGGTCCTCCATCTCGGCGCGGAGGCGTTCGCCTTCCTGCGTGCGCGCGGAAATCTCGGCCTGCAAGGTGTCGAACTGGTGCCGCGCGAGCTGGGTGTCGAGGTGTTGCAGCTCCATCGCGACCTGTTTGTAACGGCGGGCCTTCCCGGCCTGGCGTTGCAGCGAGCCGATTTGCCGCTTCACCTCGCGAATGAGGTCTTCCACGCGGAGGAGGTTTTGGTCGGTGTGTTCGAGCTTGCGGAGGGATTCCTTCTTCTGGGCCTTGAACTTGGTTATGCCGGCCGCTTCCTCAAAGACCATGCGCCGGTCCTCGGGTTTGCTCTGGATGATCTGCGTGATGTGGCCCTGAGCCATGATGGAATAGCTCGTCTTGCCCATGCCCGTGCCCATGAAGAACTGCTGAATGTCGCGCAGCCGGCAGGGCACCTTGTTGATGAAATATTCCGAGCCGCCGTCCCGGAAGATCCGCCGGGTGATGGTGACCTCGTTGAAGGTCATCTCGATGCCGGCGGCCTTGAGGTGCTCGGCGTCCACATCGCCGATGGTCAGGCTCACCTCGGCCATCCCAAGGGCCTTCCGGCCGTCCGTGCCGTTGAAAATCACATCCGCCATCTCGCCGCCACGGAGCGCGCGGGCCGATTGCTCGCCCAAGACCCAACGGATAGCGTCGGCGACGTTGGACTTGCCGCACCCATTGGGGCCGACGATGGCGGTGATGCCCGGCTGGAAGTTGAGGGAGGTCTTATCCGCGAAGGACTTGAAGCCGAGAACGGTGAGGTTCTTCAGATACATGGGCGGGAGTATCTGCCCAATATCCGGTGGGGTGTAAAGGGGAAAGCCACCATATATGGGGGTAAGTTATTCACAACCCATCACTCGCTGCTAATATAAGGTTTTTGCCATCCGGAGGACGCAAACAGCCAGAAACGGGGGCAGACAGGCCTGGAAAGCCCTTATCAACGAGGATGACAGCCGGCGTGGCTCGTAGTTGAATGGACCATCTATATGCGTCGCCTCTCATCTGCCATCTTCACGTTCCTATTCGCCAGCTTGCTCCATGGCCCGGCTCACGCTGCGGACAACACGCTGACCGAGGCGGAAAAATCCGCCGGCTGGAAGCTCCTCTTCGATGGTAAGTCCACCGCTGGCTGGCGCGGCTACCGCCTGAAGGAAATGCCGCCGGGCTGGTCGGTCATTGACGGCGCGCTGGTGAAGGTCAAGGGCGGAGCGGGCGGCAAGGGAGCGGGCGGCGGGGACGACATCGTGACCACGGAGGAGTTCGAGAGCTTCGAGTTGAGCCTCGAATGGAAGATTGTCCGCAACGGCAATGCCGGCGTGCTCTACCATGTCTCCGAGGAGGCCGTCACCGCCTGGCACTTCGCCCCCGAAGTCCAGATTCTCGACAACACCACCTGGCCCAACCGCGACCGCCGCCAGCACGCGGGCGCTTGCTACGACCTTTATGCGCCGGCCAAGGATGTGACCAAGCCTGTCGGCGAATGGAACCACTTCCGCATTCTCGTCAACGGCGCGCATGTCGAGCACTGGCTGAACGGCGAGAAGATCGTGACTTACGAGTTGTGGAGCGATGACTGGAAGGAGCGCGTCGCGAAGAGCAAGTTCAAGGAAAAGCCCAAGTTCGGCACCTTCAAGCGCGGACCCATCTGCCTGCAGGACCACTCCGACCGCGTCGAGTTCAAGAACCTCAAGATCCGGCCGCTGCCGGCGGCGAAGTAACCTCGGGGCAGCGCCTGCCCTCTGTCTCCTTCGCATGAACTCCCGTTCCCGACGCTCGCTGTTGACGCAAGCCATCGTTGCCGCCGTCTTGCTCCTCGGACATTGCGCCTTCGCCGCGCCGCATTGGAATCTCCTCTTCGTCACCGCCGACGACATGAATGCCGATTCCTCCGGCTGGATGGGCGGCAAGCTGCCCACCACGCCGAACCTCGACGCTTTCGCCGCCACCGCGCACCAGTTCCGGCAGAACCACGTCACCGTGCCCATCTGCCAGCCGGGCCGCTCGGCATTCATGACCGGCCGCGTGCCGCACCGCAACGGCGCGCTCGGCTTCCAGCCCATCACCCCCGGCACGCCCACGCTCACGAGCGCGCTGAAGGCCGCGGGCTGGTTCACGGCGGTGATTGAAAAGCACGTTCACATGAAGCCGGACGCGGAGTTCAACTGGGACTTGAAGCTCGGCGGCTCCGGGAAAAATCCGAAGCTCTTCGGCGAACAAGTCGCGGAATGCATCAAGGCCGCCGCTGCTGCCGGCAAGCCCTTCTTCCTCAACGCCAACATCACCGACCCGCACCGGCCCTTCGCCAACAGCGAGCAAGGCACCGCGCAGAAAGCGAACCCGAAGAAAGCCGCCAAGCGCGACGCCGACGGCCAGGTGAAGGCGTTCAAGCCCGAGGAAGTATCGGTGCCCACGTTTCTGGAGGACATTCCCGAAGTGCGCCGCGAAGTGGCGCAGTATTACACCAGCGTGCGGCGCTTCGATGCGAGCTTCGGCGAGTTGATGAAAGCGTTGCGCGCTGCCGGGCGGGAAGCGGACACGGTCATCGTTTTCCTGTCGGACCACGGCATGTCGTTCCCGTTCTCGAAGGCCACCGTGTATCGCAACGGCACCTGGTCGCCCGTGCTGCTGCGCTGGCCTGGCATGGGCGCGCCGCAGCGCCGCGAGGAGCTCACGAGCAGCGTGGACATCGTGCCGACGCTGCTTGAAGTGCTGAAACAGCCCGCGCTCGCCGGGGTGGACGGACGCTCATGGCTGCCGCTCTTGCGCGGGGAAACGCAGCCCGGCCGCGACATCGTCATCACGCACGTCAACACGGTGAGCAGCGGCAAGGCCTTCCCGCAGCGCTGCGTGCGGACGAAGGATTTCACCTACCAGTTCCACGCCTGGCCCAACGGCACGCCGCACTTCCGCGTGGAAGCGATGAACGGGATCACCTTCGCCGCGCTGGCCAAAGCCGCCGAGTCGGACCCGAAAATCAAAGCCCGCGTGAACCAACTGCTTGTCGGCGAACGGGAACAGTTCTTCGACCTCCGGGCCGATCCGGATGAACGGGTGAACTTGGTGGCCGATTCAAAGCACGCGGCAGAAATCGCCCGGCTGAAGCAACTGCTGCTGGCCCATATGGAGAAAACCGGCGACCCGCAGTTGGAGAATTTCCGCAGGACAATGGCCGCGAAGTGACGCCGACAACCTGTAGCGGCGGTCTGTGACCGCCGACCGGGGTGTCCTGCTTGCAGTGGCGACCGCAACTCGGCGCTCACAGAGCGCCGCCACAGCCGGCACGGCGGCTCACGCGCGCGGCGCCAGCTTCTTCTCGACCGGCACCTTGTCCAGCACCACGAACTTGGGCAGGCCGCCCTCGCTGGGCGGATGGGAATCGCCCTCGATCAGCGGCGCGGCATACTCGATGAACTTCTCGTTCGGCAGGAAGCCATCCGCCGCAATCCAGTCGCTCGGCAGGAAATGCTCCACGTTGGCGATGTCATCCAGCGGTTGGAGATCGGTGGTCCATGTGTAGGGACGGTTGCTGGTGCGGACAATTTTGACCATGAACCCGCTCTTGCCGCCGACGGCGGCGCGCACGGCGGTCTCGCCGCAGGCTACGGCTTCGTTCACATCGGTCTTGCTCGCGTAATGGGCGGCGGCGCGTTGCGCGTAGCCGAGCTTCACGGTGCGGGTTTTGAGGTTGAGTTTGCCCTGCACGATTTCCATCAAGCGGTCGGCGGCACCGCCGAGCACCGCGTGCCCGAAGGCGTCCACGCGCGTTTTGTCCACGCCGATTTCCTCACCGGCCGCGTTCTTCAAGCCTTCGCCCACGACGACGATGCAATACTTCAGCGCGCCCACGGTTTCCTTCACCTTCGCGAGGAACTTTGCCTCGTCGAAGGGCACTTCCGGCAGGAGGATGATGTGCGGTGCGTCCGTGGGCTGGCGCTTCGCCAGCACCGTGCCGGCGGCAATCCACCCGGCAGCGCGGCCCATCACCTCGACGATGCAGCAGGAGCCGTCGTCCGTGGCCATGGAGCCGACATCGGTGGCGACCTCCATCACGGTCGTGGCGTTGTATTTGATGACCGAGCCGTAGCCGTTGCAGTGGTCGGTGTGGGGCAGGTCGTTATCAATCGTCTTGGGAATGCCGATGCAGCGCATGTCCCAGCCGCGCTTCACGGCCTCCTGATGAATCTTGTTCGTCGTGTCCTGCGAGTCGTTGCCACCCGCGTAGAAGAAGAACCGGATGTTGTGCGCCTGGAAGACCTCGAAGAGGCGGTCCATGTCCTTGGCGGCCTTCTCGGGCTTCTTCTTGAAATCAATCTTGTAGCGGCAGGTGCCGAGCGCGGCGGCGGGCGTGTGCTTGAGGCCTTCGATGGATTTGGCCTTCTCCTCGTTCAGGTCGATGAGCGTCTCGTTGAGGATGCCGAGGATGCCGTTGAGGCCGCCGTAAATCTCCTCGATGCAATCGTGCCGGCCCGCTTCCTGGATGACGCCGGCGACGCTGGCATTGATGACGGCGGTGGGACCACCGGATTGGGCGACGAGCAAATTGCCTGTGAGTTCAGCCATAAATTGGTGCGGGCGCGGACGTTGTTCTGCCTTGGAATTCTGGAAACGAAGGCCGCCCGGCGCAAGCGGGGCGCACCCTGCCAACCGTGTGAAAACGTGTCAAAGCTGGATTTTGAGCCCGGCCACTAAAGCGAGAGCAGGAGCTTCTTGATTTCCTTGAGCAACGCGAGCGGTTCCGTCTTCGTCAGGCGCGGAAATTTGCCGCCGAGCTGGATGAAGTCGCCGCGCCGGTGGAGCATGAGCTTGCCGGCCTTGGTCTCGATTGCATCGAGCCCGCGTTCGCCGGCCAGCAGCTTCACCTCGGTGGCCAGCAGCAGCAGTTCTACCGGCAAGGGCGGCTTGCCAAAGCGGTCCTTCAGTTCGCGGGCCAGTGCGTCCACCTCCGTCTTGGTCTCCGCCTGCGCGAGTTTTCGGTAGGCTTCAATGCGCTGCTGGGGTTCGGCGATGTAAGCCGCCGGCAGGAAGGCCCCGCCTTGCTTCATCTCGACCGTCTCCAACTCCGGTTCCGGCGGGCTGTCGTCAATCCAGACGCCGCCCTCGCGCGGGACGGAGATGGACGGTTTGGCGGGCTGTGCCGGGGCACGGGAAACCGGCCTTCGGGAGGCTGGCATCGTGATGGTGGGAGCGGTGGCCTCAGTCACGGGGTTCATCGCCAGGAAGTCCAGGCGCAGGGTGACCTCACGCCTCGGCTTCGCCTTCTCGCCTTTGAGAGCGGACACGCTCTGCTTGAGCAGGTTGCAGTAGAGTTCAAAACCCACGGCGGTGATGTGACCGCTCTGCTGGGCACCCAGCAGGTTGCCCGCACCGCGAATTTCGAGGTCTCGCATCGCGATTTTGAAGCCGCTCCCCAGCTGGGCGTATTGCTTGATGGCGCTCATGCGCTTGCGCACATCGGTCAGCAGCCGCGCGTGGCGGGGCAGGAGGAGGTAGGCAAATGCCTGGTGCTTGTAGCGGCCCACGCGCCCGCGCAGCTGGTAAAGCTGGCTCAGCCCGAACCGGTCCGCCCGGTCGATGATGAGGGTGTTTGCGTTGGGAATATCCAGGCCGCTCTCGATGATGGTTGTGGACAGCAGCACGTCGGCTTCGCCGTTCACGAACATGGTCATCACGTCCTCCAGTTCGTCGCCGTCCATCTGGCCGTGTCCCACGACGACGCGCGCCTGCGGCACGAGGGTCATCAGCCGGGTCCGCATGGCCTCGATGGTCTGCACCCGGTTGTGGAGGAAGAACACCTGCCCGCCGCGCTCGAGTTCGCGCAGAATGGCATCGCGGATGACGCGTTCGTCGTAATGCTCGACGATGGTTTCCACCGGCAGGCGGTCCTGGGGGGGCGTTTGGATGGTGCTCATGTCGCGCGCGCCGGTCAGCGCCAGATACAGCGTGCGCGGAATCGGGGTTGCGCTGAGCGTGAGCACATCCACATGCGAGCGCATCAGCTTGAACCGCTCCTTGTGCATCACGCCAAAGCGCTGCTCCTCGTCGATGACCACCAGCCCCAAGTCCTTGAAAGTGACATCGCTCTGCACGAGGCGGTGGGTGCCGACCACGATATCCACCGCACCCGCCGCCAGCTGCGCCACGACGCCAAGTTGTTCCTTGCGGGTGCGATAGCGGGATAGCAGTTCCACCCGCACGGGATAATCGGCCATGCGCTCGCGGAAGGTGTTGTAATGCTGCTGTGCCAGCACGGTCGTGGGCACCAGCACCGCCACCTGCTTGCCGCCCATCACGGCCTTGAACGCGGCGCGAATCGCCACCTCCGTTTTACCGAAGCCCACATCGCCGCAGATGAGGCGATCCATCGGCTTGGGCAGCTCCAGATCCTGCTTGGTCTCCGCGATGGCGCGGTGCTGGTCCGCGGTTTCCTCGAAGAGAAAAGCGCTCTCGAATTCGCGCTGCCACGGCGTGTCCGGCCCGAACGCGTGCCCGGGTTGGGTGGCCCGTTTGGCTTGGATGGCGAGCAGCTCGGAAGCGAGGTCGCGCACGGCCCGCTCGGCCTGCTGCTTCGTCTTTTCCCAGCGCTTTCCGCCCAGCGTGTTCAGCGGCGGCCGAACCTTGCCGGCGCCGACGTATTTGCTGATGAGATGGGCCTCCGTAACCGGCACGTAAAGCCGGGGCGGCTCGCGGTCCGCATCTGAAGGGGCGTATTCCAGCACCAGGCACTCCTGCCCGCTCTCCGCTGCCGCGGGAACGTCGGGCTCGAGGCGGGTGCGGTCCTTCGTTCCGGCCGCCGGCAGCACCTTGAGGCCACGGAACCGCCCGATGCCATGCTGCAGGTGCACCACGTAGTCGCCTTCCTCGAGTTCCGTGAAATCAATGTCCAGCGCGGAGCGGGCGGCGATCGCGTGCGGAGATTTCATGCGGCGCGGCCGTTGCACCTTGTAGCGGCCGAAGACCTCCGCATCCGTCACCACCGCCACTTTGGCCGCGTCGCACAGGAAGCCGCGCGCGAGGGTGCCCAGCCCCAGCATGGGCCGGCGGTTTGGCCCCGGTCGCTGTTGCTGTTCGCCCGCCGCGTTCGGGACGGTTTCCTGCCAGACCTCCTCGAAGCGCTGGGCCTCGCCGTCATTGTTGCAAACCACCTGAACATGGAATCCCTGCTTCTGCCAGCGGACCAGTTGGTGGAAAAATGCCCGGCGTTGGGCCTGGGCGATCTCCGGTTCCGGCATCCGGTCCGAGATGGGCCGAAAGGCTTCGAGCGAAGCGAGCAGGGGCGGGTGGTTGGCGGACCTGGCGAGTGAACGTGTCCCCTCCGCGGGAGCCGAAGCCTCTGGCAACGTCGGGACCGAGGCCAAACCCTCGTCGTCTGTCAGGGCCAGCACGGTCAGTCTTCGCCGCCGCAGTGTGTCCCGCAGTGCGTCCCAGCTGGCAATGAATGGGCTTTCGGGGGGAACCTGCTCCCCGTAGCCCAAGGCGTGCGCTTCGACCGCCTCGGGGTCGCTCAGCAGCACGAGCGTGTTGTCCGGCAGGTAATCAATCAGGGAGGCCAGCGGTTCGGCGGGTTGGCTCCTTGCCTCGCGTTTCAGCACTCCAATCTCTCCCGCCGGCGGCAGGATCAATTCGGTCAGTTGGCCGCCTTCGCGGGACACTTGGGTGACCGGATCAAACGTCCGCAGCGATTCCAGCTCATCGCCGAAGAATTCGAGCCGCACGGGCCAGGGGCTCGTCAGGGGAAACACATCCACGATGCCTCCGCGCAAGGCGATTTCCCCTTTGGCCGAGACCTGCGCCTCTGAGTCATAGCCGTTGTCTTCCAGCCATCCGACCAGGTCCAGGGGATCCACGCGTTCACCACGCCGCAACGTGCGGGTGCGCGCGGCGAGCATGTCGGGGGGAAACGTCCGCTGCAAAAGAGCGGTGACGGAAGTGGTGATCCGCTGTGCGTCCGAATGGCCGGCCTTGCCCGGGAAGGAAGCCATCAGGCTCACCAGGGTCTCAAGCCGCTCGCTGATGACATCCGCATGCGGCAGCTTGTCCTCGTGCGGCAGGATTTCCCAGGCGGGGAAGAACTGAAGCGGGATCGTTGCACTCGGTGCGTTGGGTGCGTTTCCGACCGGCTGTGCTCCTGAAACTCCGCCGGTCCCGCGCCGGGCGACCCCCAGCCATGTTTCAAGGTCTTGATGAAGGGTTTCCTGGGCTTTCAGGTTTTCCGCCACGAGCAGGAGGGGCCGGTCGGGAAACTCCCGGTGCAGCCAAGCCGCCAGAAACGCGTGCCCCGATCCCGTCACACCGCCACAAAGCAAAGTCCCACCTGACTCCACGCGCCGCAACAGGTCCTGTGCAGCGGGAGTTTTCCGGAAACGCGAAAACAATTCGTCGAACATGCAGGCGAAGACCCGCCAGCGGCACTCAGGCTGGCACCGGCCTTAAGTCCGAGTCAAGGCGGTGGACTCGCTGCGCGGAAACCGATGCTGTGGGATTACTCCGTGTGGCGTTTCAGCCGGGCGGCGTAAAAGCCATCGAATCCCTGGCGGTCGGGGCGCAGGTGCAGTTCCTGTTCCAGGCCCCACGCGGCCCCACGCTCCTCCAGAAAAGCCTGCACCTGGCGCTGATTCTCCTCCGCCAGCAGGCTGCACGTGGCGTAGACGAGTTTGCCGCCGGGGCGCACGAACTCCGAATGGCTGCGCAGGATGCGGGCCTGCAAGCGGTTCAGGCGCTCCACCTCCTTCGCAGTGATTTTCCACTTCAGATCGGCATTGCGCCTCAGCGTGCCAAGTCCGGAGCAGGGCACATCCAGCAGCACCCGGTCCGCGGCGAAGCGCAGATCGGGATGCGCCTCCAGCCGTTGCAGCAGGCCGATGCGCAGGTTCTGGACGCCGGCGCGTTGCGCCCGCTGTTCGAGTTCGCGAAGGGGCCGCTCGCGGATGTCCAAGGCCAGCAGCCGCCCCTCGTTACGCATCAAGGCTGCGAGGTGCAGGGTTTTTCCGCCGGCCCCGGCACACGCATCAATCACCTGTTGCCCGGGCTGAACCTCAAGGAATGGTGCGATCAGTTGGGAAGCGGCGTCCTGCACCTCGAACAGGCCTTCACGGAAGGCGGCGAGCTGGTTCAGCTTGCGCCGTTCGGTGAGCCGCAGGCCATCCGGCAGGTCGGGCACCGGCTCAGTGGCCACGCCCTGTTTCGTCAGCACCCCGCGCAGGTCCACGGCGCTGATGCGGAGCGTGTTGGCCCGGAGGAACACGTCGGCTGGCCGGTTCAAGGCGCTCAGGAGGCCGGGCCAGTCGGTGCCAAAGTCACGTTCGCCCATCGCATCTAACCAGTCGGGGATCGATTCGCGGATGGCACGCGACGCTTCGCGCGCATTTGCCCCGGCCACCTCCGGCGTCTGCCGGTTGTCAGTGGAAGGTTGCGTGTCGCCGCCCATCCGGAGTTGCCAATAGGCTGCCCACACGGCCTGCAAACGGGCCTCGGATATGGCCTCGGGAACCAAGCACTCCGCATCGGGCAAGCCCGCCATATGCCAGTGCCAGCGCCACCAGCGGACGTTTTCGTAAACTCCTTCGGCAAAGGTCCGGCGGTCGCGTGCCCCCCACTTGCGGTTTGCTTGCAGCCGTGCGTCCACCACCTGCGCCACGTGTTGGCCGCGGGCAAACACATCGGCCAGCGCAGCGAGAACCTCGCTCAGGATGTTTGGATGCAGCGTCATCCGGGGAGGGTATGGGGTAATCCGCCATCCGTAATCATTTTTCGGCCGCCATCACCGCCCGCCTGGCAGGTGGGTGATTTCGCAAAGCAGCCTCGCGCACTGGACGACCGCGCATCGACTGCATACTCTCGGGCAACGCGGGTAAAATACGTTCCACACTGCGCCGTCCAGCGCGGCGACCAAAAACCCAGTTCCGACTTACCATCCCGACAATCATGGCACCCTCTTCACTGCTCGTTCGTTTGGTTCTCACGTGCGCTGTGATCGTGCTTCATGCCGTGGCGCTGGCGGCGGAGAACGAGCAGTGGCTGAGCTATCCCGGCAGCGAGGGCCCGGGCAAAGGCAAACACATCGTCCTGATCGCGGCCGACCAGGAGTATCGCAGCGAACAATCCATGCCGATGCTCGCCAAGATCCTCAGCACCCATCACGGATATCATTGCACCGTGCTCTTCGCCGTGAACGACCAGGGCGAGGTGGATCCCACGATGCCGGTCTATCCCGAGAAGGGTAAGGAGTTCAAACCGCATCACATCCCGGGCTTGGAGCACCTCGCCAAGGCTGACCTGGTCATCTTTTTTCCCCGGCTGCTCACGCTCCCGATGGCCGAGCGCGAACTCATCGTGAAGTATGTGGATTCCGGCAAACCCATCATCTCCATCCGGACGGGCAATCACGGCTTCCACGCTCCCTTGCCCTATAAGATCAACGGCAAGCAAGTCCGCTGGGGCGAAGACATCCTCGGCGGTGCTTTCCTGGGCCACCACGGCCGCTGGCAGGCCGACTCCACGCGCGGCAGCATCGTGCCCGAGCAGAAGGATCATCCGATCCTCATTGGCGTGAGTGACATCTGGGGGAATTCGGACGTGTATCGCACTTACAAGGAAGGCACGGGCCTGCCGACCAACTGCACCGCGCTCGTCTGGGGCCAGCCGCTCATGGGCCGCCAGCCCGATGACCCGCCGAACCCGAAACTGGAGCCGCTCCCGGTCGCGTGGTTCAAGCACTGGCAGACGAGCGAAGGCAAGCAGGCCCGCGTCTTCCAATCCACCATGGGCAGCGGCACTGACTTCGAGAATCCCGGTCTGCGTCGGCTCGTCATCAATGCCGCCTATTGGTGCATGGGCATGGAATCCGCCATCAACGCCCAGCGCAGCGTGGCCATCGTCGGCACCTACCAACCGCTGAAGAGCGGCTTCAATTACTCGGCCATCGGCGTCGTCCCGAAGCCGGTTTCAGCCTACCGGTAACGTTCTCCCCCCGCACCCAACCCAGTCATGCCAACCGTCACCTCGCTTCGCCGTTTCGCCCTTGTCCTGCTTGCCGCCGCACCCTTGCTCGGCGCGCAGGTCCACGCGGCTGCCCCAGCCTTCCCAGTTCAACCCATCTCCGAAGCGCAGGCGGCGGAATACCAGCTCGACGGAAAGTTCTTCCGCAAGGCGACGCTGGTCCAAGACATCCTCATCGCCACGTCCGAGAAGGTTTCCGACTTCACCCATCGCGAGGCGGCCTATCAGTTCGACATGGTCATGAAGACCCTCCGCCCGGAGATCGCCCAGCGCATCCGGGACAAGAAAGTGTTGTGCGTGCTCGTCGCCCACAACGAGCTGACCTCGGACGTGCCGCTGTTCAAGTCCGACAAGACCGGCAAGGAACTCGACTTCTACAACTGGCGGCAGCGCGGCTTTCTCACCAAGAAAAATGGCCGGTCCGTCGTGCTCTTCGCCGAGGAAGATGTCATGGAATACGACGGCGGCATGCAGATGGAGAGCATCCTCATCCATGAGTTTGGGCATGTCATCCAGGGGGCTGGCTTCGATGCCGAGTTACAGGCCAGGGTGCGGGCAGCCTACGAAAACGCGAAGGCCAAGGGCATCTACCAAGATGGCTACGCCGCCCAGAAATTCCGGCGCGTCACCAGCGAAACGCCCGTCCGCCTGCTCGATGCGCTGGCCAAATCTTTTCCCGACCAGCCCAAGGACTTTCTCCGCGCGTGCCTCGACGGCGGCGACATCTTGGTCAACGGCCGCACCGTCCGCGCCGACGCTCAAGTAACCAGGCACGACAAGGTGCTGATCGTCTTCGGCGGACCGAAGCAATGTTACGCGCTGGTCAATCCCGCCGAGTATTGGGCCGAGGGCGTCCAGGCCTGGTTTGACACGAACCGCACCATGGACCATGACCACAACCACATCCACACCCGCGCCCAGCTGAAGTCCTACGACCCCGAGCTCGCCAGGCTCTGCGCCGACGTCCTCGGCGATTCCGACTGGCGCTTCGTCTCGCCGCGCACGCGCGCAGGGCATGGGCATCTCGTCGGCTACCACCCCGCCACCGCCCCCAAGGTCACCAAGCTCCCGCACATCGACGAAGCCGCGCAGGACTACTACGACAAATACTGGCAGGACTATTGGAAGCGCCTGCACGAGAAGCACCCCGCCGCGCCGGGGGGCAAGCAGGCCAATTGACCGATCAACGTCGGCTGCACTGCCTTCTCCTGGCGGCGAAGTGGGTGGGTGTTTCTCCTGCGCGGATCAAGGGTGGACCTGACCGCCGCCGACATCCTGCGCCGATCAGTCCTTCCCTTGCCGAACGCCGCCGGTTTTACTAGCGTGCATAGTAGCATGACACTTCGCCGATCTCGCGTTGCCCTCTCGTTTGGCAGAGAAAAGTGCGACCTTGTCCCCCGTCGGAGACGGCCAACCGTGCACTAGACCTGCCCCATGCCGTGCGGGCGGTGCAGCTCTTCAGCCACCCCGTCCATCCCCACCTTGCCCACGCGCAAGCCACCCTCCAGGAGTGCCAGCCATGAAACTCAACGGAGCCATCGCGAGCAAAGCGCGGCCTTTATGCCCCAGCGTCAGTGTGTTGCGCTCTGCTATCCACAGCGCTGGCATGCATTTTTGATTTCTCCCAAGGGCTTCGCCTTTGACTGCGAAAGGGAAATCTACGCGGCGGATGAGGCCAAGCACATGATCCGCAAGGGCGTGCCAACCGCAGTGGCCACACCCCTTTCGATATTCAACCAGCTGGTGAATCTGGGGAGCGCAGCACCTTCAACTTTCCATGGTTGTGCTTGTTGGCTGGCAATTGCTCATGCCGTGTGGCCGTTGCCAACGGGGGCGTCGGCAGCCCCTGCTACTGACTGATCGTTGCCCAGTAGCTGCAAGTCCCGGAGCGATTGGGGCGCTGCTTGCAGATACGATTTGGAGACACCGACGGCGGACCGCTTGTGGTGGTGGGCGGCACCTTTGAAGCTTACGCGGCCATCAACGTATCGGAACCCAGCGTGCGGGTGGCTTGGCCAATAGCCTGAGCTGGCCAAAGGTCAGCCGCACCGAAGCCCCTCGCCTTTTACCGTGTGATCGAATCTTGCACACGGCTTTGCTCAAGCGGCAGTTGCCGGCTCAATCGGTCCGCAGAATCCGGTAAAAGCGCGGGCGGGCAATCGGGTGAATGTCCGTGTGACTTGAGGATGTGACTTTTGCAGTAAGAGCCCCGCCCAGATTTTGCCAGACAGCGTTCAAGTCGTCCTTGAACTGCACTTGGTAACTGCAGCCAATGACAGCCTCCCATGAGATGACACGCCCGTTGCCGCTCGCCGTCACGCCAACGGTGAAGGGCGCGAGCAGTTCTCGCACGGTCTGGTTGTAGGTGTCGGCGACGACGAGGTGTCCGCGCGCAGCGATGGCGAGGCCGTAGGGGTTGAAGAAACGGGCGAGGCCGTTTGCGCCGTCCACCGCGCCGTCCGCGCCGACGAGGCCGGCGATGGTGCTGACGCGGCCGTCGGGCGTGAGGCGGCGGATGGTGTGGTGCGCGGCGTCGGCGATGTAGAGCGTGCCGTTTGGGGCGAGCGCGAGCTCGGCGGGTTTGCCGAAACGGGCGGAGAGCGCCGGGCCGTCAGCGGAGCCGTCTTGGCCGGCGGCACCGGCAATGGTGGTGACAACACCGGCGGAGGTCACGCGGCGAATGGTGAAGTTGTTCGCGTCGGAGACGAAGAGCGAGCCGTCCGGCGCGAGCGCGAGGCCGACGGGGCTGTTGAAGAAGGCGTTCGTGCCGGTGCCATCGGCGCTGCCGAAGGTCTCCGGGTTGCCCGCGAGAACGGAGACGGTGCCGTTCGTGGCGATGGCGCGGATGAGATGGTTTCCACTGTCGGCGACGAAGACGGTGCCATCGGGCGTGATCGCGAGGCCGAGCGGTTGGTTGAAGCGGGCGGTGAAGGCGGAGCCGTCTGCGTAGTCCGCGTTCCCCGCCGCGCCCGCGAGCGTGCTGACGACACCATTTGTGGTGATGCGACGAATCGTGTGATTGCCCGTGTCGGAGACGTAGAGCGCGCCGTCCGGGCCGAGGGCGAGGCCGGTGGGGCTGTCGAAGCGGGCGTTGGAGCCAGAGCCGTCCGCCGAGCCGGGCGTGCCGAGCAAACCCGCGAGCGTGGTCACGACACCGTTTGTGCCGATGCGGCGGATGGCGTGGTTTTGGTTGTCCGCGACGAAGACGGTGCCGTCTGCGGCGAGGGCGATGCCGGCGGGGTCATTGAAGCGGGCGGTGGTGTTGGTGCCGTCGAGGGAGCCGGGTGTTTCGGGCAGGCCAGCGAGGGTGCGGACGGCGTCTTGGGCGGGAACTGCGAGGGTGAGCAGGAGCAGGAGCGCGACGAACGTCACCGTCCCGAAGGGACTGCGGAACTTAGCCGGGGGCAACGCCCCCGGATTCGCGACACCAAAATGTTGTCGCACCCCGGCAGGGGTGCTAGAAAAAGCACTCACCATAAAAACTTCGGGTCGAATTCCACCTCCGCTTTCTTCAACAACTCCAAATACTCCTCCTGATACGTCTTCTTCCAGTGGTGCTGCTCTTGCCCGGCGATGTATCGCTTTACGGTGGCCCGCTGCGTTGGGCTGACGGAGAAGGCCCCATATCCTTCCTGCCAGGAGAAGATGGGTAGTCGGATTTCACGGTGAACCCATTTTGAGGAGGTGGTCTTGATGTCCTGCACCACATCGGCGAGGCGGTGGGTCGCCCGCAAACCGATTAGCAAATGCACATGGTCAGCAACCCCGCCAATGGCATCGGGCACCGCGCCGGTTTTGCGAACCGCTCCGCCCAAGAACGCGTGCAGACGCTCGCGCCACGCTGGTTCGATGTAAGCGCAACGCTCCTTCGTGCTGAACACGACATGGACGTTCAGGCTGAGGTGGGTGGAAGACATGAGGCTCCGGCACCCCTCCGGGTTGCGAGGTCAATTTGGTGGCCGATACCGGGGGCGTTGCCCCCGGCTAAGTTCCGAAGGCCCTCCGGGCCGGGAGAAGGTGCACGCATCGGGCCGAGAGTGATGATTCGAGAGTTCATTGTCCGCGCCTAACCAATCGGTCGTTGCTCGGGCGCGCGGGTTGCGGCTCGGGTTCAGCCTTGAAGACATTCGGTTCTTTCAGCTTTGCGCCGCTGGCGGTTTGGAGTTCGCCGTTCTTCACGGCGACTTCCTCGACTTTGTAGAGCGGGCCGGTGCGTTTGGATTTGAGGTCGCTGGGCGTCGGGCCGGCGAAGTGGCGGAAGAATTTTTCCATCTCGTCCATGTTGAACGGGCGCGAGCCGCGGCGGCCGAAGACGACGGTCTGGTTGCCGGTCTCGTCCACCACGCGGTCGCGGTCGAGGCCGCGCGAGACGGCGACGGCCGGGCCGTGCGTGGGATAGGTGGCGATGAGCTTCGGGTTCGGCACGGGGCTGAAGCCCATGTGCGTCGGGACGTTTTCGGGCGAAATCATCTGGAGCACGCGCAGGCCGTTCTTGCCGTCGGCGACGAGCGCGAACATCGAGGCGTTGACGGAGCCAATCTGCACGGCGCGCGTGTCGTTGAGTTTGCCGTCGGCGTTGAACATGTGTTCGAGGCGCGGCTTCTCGGGGTTGCTGATGTCAATGAACGCGAGGCCCTCCGCGCCGTTCGCGACGTAGGCGTAGGTGCGTGCGTGGTAGAAGCGCTGGGCGTTCTTGAGCGGCACGGTCGCGCCGGGGATGAGGCGGGGCTTCGTGGGGTCGGTGATGTCCACGACCTTGAAGCCGTCGTCGTCGGTCACGTAGGCGTAGCGGAACTGCACGCTGACGGCGCGCGGGTTCTTGAACTCGCCGTTGCTCAACTCGGCCACCAGCTTCGGCGCTTCGAGCTTGTCGTTGTGCAGGCCGAGGACGAACAAACCCTTCTTTGCGACGACGAAGAGGTTCGTGCCGGCCATGTAGGAGTGCATCGCGCCGGCGAGCTTGTTGTCCGGATTGAAGCGAATCGTCTTCAGGTCCTTGTCGAGGAAGTTGTTGTTCGGGTTGCCGTCCACGAGCGTCGCGACGGTGGTCATCACGAGGCCTTCCTCGCGGTCAGTGATGAAGACCCACGCGTAGATGAGGCTGATGGGTTGCTCCTGATTTTCCGGCAGGCGCTGGCGCGTCGGGTCAATGCCCAGCGTGCTCGGCAGCGTGACGCTGGTCGCGTATTTGGTGCGGAGGTAAGTGCGCTGACCGAGCGGCGAAACGGGCGCGGTGACGATGCGTTCGCTGAAACCTTTCTGGTCAATGTTCGCGACATCGAAGACCTCGAAGCCGTCCGCGCCGTTGGCGGTGTAGAGGTATTCGCCGCGCAGGGTGAGGTCCAAAATCTCCTTCGCGTGGTGGTGATGGGCGAGGTCGTTGCCGTCCTGCTTCTCGGGCAAGATGCCTTTGTTCGCGGTGACATGGCGCTGGTAGTTGTCCGGGTAAGCGAGCTTGTGCAGGTAGCTGCCGATGGCGGCTTGCGGCTCCTCCTGCTCGGTCCAAACCACGCCGTAGAGGCCATCCTTGCCCGCGCCGACGTAGGCGTAGCGACCGAAGAAGTTCACCGTGCCGGTGCCGAAACCGAGCAGCGAAGTCATCCACGCGTTGTTGCTGTTGTCAGCGGCGAGGTGGCAGTCGGTGCAGCCCTTCGTCGTGCCTGCGCCGCTGGTCGTGTGCGGCAGGTGCGGGTTGTAGGCCTGGCCGCTGTAGCCCTCGGCGCTCACGGTCTGCTGCTGCGAATAAATCCATTCGCGGTTGCTGTTCTGCGAGCCGACGATGACCGCGCTCGACGAACGCAGCACCGCGAGGCGGTTGCTCTTGTAGCTCGCATCCACGCCGAGTTGGAACACGTCGTCGCGCACGACCTGCGGGTTGTAGCCGGTGAAGTTGCGCGTGGTCATGCCCTCGAACTTATTCAGCGACGTGCGTTGGTTCGCGCGCATCGGCAGGTGGCAGCCGAAGCAGCTCGTCGCCCACGAGCTGTGGCAAACCTGGCAGGTGATGTTGGACTCGTGGTGCGCCAAGTCCTGCGCGCACTTCGCCGCCTCGGGCACATCGCCCCAGGTCTGGCCGTCGCGACGAAGAGTCTTCGCGTAACGGCTCTTGGCGTTGTAGCGCGGGTGCGTGGGGTCGAGCGTGTCGAGCGTTTGCGGGATTTCCCAGCGCACGTCGGGCGAGAGGTTGCTGCGCTGGAACAGCCGCTTGCCCTCCCACACGAAGCGCGGGCCCCACGGCGTGCTGGTGCTCGCGATGTTCACGCCCTTGCCGCCGTTGCTGAAGCGCCCGCCGTTGCCGGTCGTGACGAGCGTCGGGCGCGCGTTCACGGTGCCGTGGCAGTCGATGCACTCGACGGAAGTCGCGGCGCGCGGCTCGCCGTAGAGATTGCCGTCGCCGTGCGAGTCGGTGAGGAAATGGCAGTCCGCGCAGTGCATCCCCTTCGCGAGGTGAATGTCCTTCAGGTGAACGGCCTTCTCGAACTTGTGCGCGTCGTCGTGTGGAATCTTCTGGTCGTCGAGCGTGAGCAGGTTGCCGGACTTGTCCTTCTTGAACACGGCGCGGAAGACCCAGCCATGGCCGTGGTAATCGGCGAATTGCGTGTGCTTCATGCGCGGGTTCAGCTCGGCGACCTTCTCCAGAAAATCGAGGTCGCCCCACAGACCGCGCGCGGCGGCGGCCTCGGGGTTCTTCTCAATCGCCCGCGTGAGCTGCGCTTCCGTCGGGTTGCGCTGCTTCTGGAATTCCTCCGGCTTGCGGTTGCCGAGGAAATGTTTGTCGTTCGCGAGCGGGTTGGCCGGATGCGGATACATGAGGTCGCCGTCGCTCTCCTGGTCCCACCAGATGTAGCCGAGAAAGGGGTTCACGAAGAGGTTGCCCTGGTGCATGTGGCAGTTCATGCACTGGCTCGTCGGGATGCTGCGCGTGAACTCGTGCTTGATGGGATGGCCGCGCTCATCCTTGCGAATGGCGGAGTCGCCGCTGAAGGAAAGTCCCTGGTGGCCATACTTGGAATACCAGCCGGAGTTCACGGGCGAGCGGTCGTTCGCGTAGATGACGTGGCAGGCGGAACAGCCGGAGGAACGGTAATCGCCGGGATGATTGTTGCTGCCCATGAAGTCGAGCAACGGGTCGTGCAGGCGCGTCTTCTGCAAGTTGAGATAGACCGGGTCAATGCGGTTCAGCGTGCCGAGGCCGCGCTCGCTGAGGCGGCGCGCGGGTTTGCCGGGCGGCTCGACGGCGTTCGGGATGCCGAGCTGGTTCTGCTTCTCGCCGCCCTTCTCGAAGATGCGGAGAATGTTGCTCGGCTGGCCGAAGGCGAAGCGCGGGAGCGGGTCGAGGTAGGGGAGCACGCCAAACTTCTTCGTGTCCTCGGGCGTGACGGGCGTGGGGTTGACGAGGCGAAGCGCCGTGCCGTCGGCGGCATAGGCCTGGCCGTAGTGCGGGTTCTTCTGCGGAATCGCGCCGTTGTTGTAGAGCGCCGCGCCCCAGAGCATCGCGCCGTGGCGCATCATCGAGTGGCCGACGCTGGCGACTTCCTGCCGGTGGCAGGTGCCGCACGCCTTGTCCGCGACGCGCAGGTCGCCGGGGTTCACGAACTGGATGAACTCGGCGGATTCCTGGTTGAGCAGGATGGTGGAGTTGTTTGGGTTCGCCGAGCCGGGCCAGAGCTCGCCGTGACGCGATGCGACGTGGGCCTTGCGCATGAGCAGGCCGGGCGTGGCGTTGCCGCCGTGGCAGTCCGTGCAACCGAGCACGACGTTGGGCGACTTGTGCATCGTGTGCTCGTCGGTGCCGACGTGGCATTCGAGACAACCGCGGGATTTGAGCGCGGCGGCTTCGCGGGATTGGTCAATGAGGTTCGGCGCGGGCAGCGGGCGCGACTCGCGCGGGAGGTCAATGGGCACCGAGATAGCGGGGCCGAAGGCGGGAGAAGCTCCAAGTTCCAAGCTCCAAATCCCAAAGAAGCTCCAAACACCAAGCACCAACAGCGCGTGGGCGAACGCGACGCGCGTCTTGGAGTGCGCCGGCAGAGCGCAGCGGCGACGGCGCTTTGGCGTGGGTGGCACGATGGAGCCAAGAAGCACACTTGGCGTGCGTTGCAAAAGCGGCGTCGCGCTTCGCTTGCCGCCGCAGTCCAAGACGATGGCGGGCGCTCCACACGCCCCGTTGGAGCTTGGCCATTGGAGCTTATTTGGAGCTTGGAGCTTGGAGCTTGGAGCTTTCATTGCCTTCAGTAAGTCAGGGTCAACGCAATCAAACCGCTGTAAAGAAAGTCATCCACTCTGCCCGCGCCTGCCGTCGGTTCGAGGCCGGCGACGGGGTCGGTGCTGCGGCGGTAGATGTCCTTGTAGCCGCGGCCCGGCAGCAGCACGCCCCAGCCGGCGGAGAGAATCACATTGTCCGTCAGGAACGGCCGATACTGCACGCCGAGGCTCAGGTCCACGCCCAACTCGCGGTCAATCTTGTCCGTCAGCAGCGCGCGCCGCAGCGGGTCGGTTTCGGCGAAGCGGATGTAGTTCGCGTTCACGAACGCCTTCAGCTTCGGCGTCACGTCAATGTCCATGCCGAGGCCCCAGAGGTAGATGCCGGGGTTCACGAAGTTCGCCTGCCCCTGTGCCTTGCTCGACCGCAGGTTCGGCACGAGCGAGCCGCCCTGCTTCAGGCCGACCGCCGTGCCGCCGAAGTTAAATCCCTGCCGCACGTAGTAGCTGAACGGCCCGCCGACGAAGTTCGGGTTGTCGAGAATGGTGTCGAAGCCCGTGGCCTGGCCGTCATCGCTCTTGCTGTCGCCGCTCGCGTAAACGAACGACGCCTTGTAGCGCAGCCAGTCGCGGTCGTAGCTGACTTCGAGCGCGGCGAACTGCGCGTTGATGTTCGCGGCTTGACCCGCAAGGCCGTTGAAGTCGTCGCGGCCGAACGCCTGGTAAAACTGGTGCGACACGTTCCAGCGCCCGATGTGCCCGTCGCCGCCGAAACCGAGGTAGTAGGCGCGCACGTCGTGCTGGCGCACGGTGCCGATGGGCGCGGGGCGGACGACGTTCCCGTTGCGGTCGTAGTGAACGTCCGAGTCGTCGAGGTTCGCGTGGAAGCTGTAGGTCGTCGTGTAGCCCTTGAAGAACGTGTCCTGCAAATACGCGTTCGCGATGACCACGCGCTGGTTGCGCTGCTCGAAGGTGTTCAGCCCCGAGTTCGTATCCTTCTCGCGCATGTCGAAGACCGTCGCGTTGTATTGCAGCCGGTTGTTCGCGTAGTTGCCGAAGAGCCGGCCGCCGAGGTTCGTGTCGTTGAAGAGGAAGCCGCGGAAGTCCGAGTTGAACACCTGATTGCCGCCCTTCACCGCGATGAAGTCGTAGTTGTCCGACAGGTCGCGCAGGTGAATCTCGACGAACGCCTCTTGCAGCGACCAGTAGTCCTTCGTGCGCACCGTCGAGCGCGAGCCGCGCAGGCTGTCAATCGGCGTGAGCTGGCCCGCGAGCAGCGTCGAGATGTCGGCGGGATTCGTGACGAACGCGTTGCTCGGGTTCGCGGCGTTGTTGCCCGGTCCGCCGCCGAGGAAACCGCGCGGGTCGGGCGAGACGCCGCCGGTTTCGTTGACGTGCAGGTGGTTGATGTTGAAGACAGGCGTGAGCTTGATGGCCCACTCGATGGGTTTGAAAACCGTCTCGCCGCGAAACAGCTCGACCGAGAACGCGAGGTTTTGCTGCACCGCCAGCGCCTCGCCTCGCCCGAAGAACTCGTAGGCGCCGGGCGTCGCCGCCGTTACGCCGCTCGGCGTGGGCACGTTCACGCCGTTGAAATCCGTCGAGCTGTTGACCGTGACGTTGAGGAAGATGTCCTGGCCGATGACGGGCAAATCGCCTTTGAGCACGCTCTGGTAATACGGATGCCACAGGCGCGGCTCGTGGTAGTAGAACGGGTCTTCGCCGCTGCCGTTGGCGTAGCGTTTCCACGGGAGATAGCCCACGCGCCAACGGTCGTTGCGCGACTCGGTCCACGCGGGCAGCGCCACGCCGGTGTCACGCGCGATGCCGCTGCTCTCGAAGTGCGGGTGAAAGGGGAGATTACGCCGCGCGTTCGGGCGCGGAAGGTCGAGCGGCTTCGGCAGCGGGTCGAGACCGTGCTTGGGTTTCAGTTCAGTGGACTTGGGCTCCAGCGCGAGCGTGCGAATCGGCGTGCGCGGCAGCGCGAAGGGCACCGGCTCGGAGCCGTAGCCGCTCGGCGGCTTCGGCGGCACGGCGACGACCTCGGTGTCACGCAACGGTGAGCGTGGCAACGCCAGCAGCGTCGGCACCGGCTCGGAACCAAACGCGGGACCGAGCGAAAACTCCGGCTTGAAGAACGGCTCCTCGACGGGCTTGGCGTTCTTCGCGCCGGGGTCGGGATTGAACTGTGCAGGCGTCTTCGGCGGAGGAGGCGCGGTGTAAGTGACCTTGAGCCGCAAGCCCGGCGGTTCCTCGAACAACTCACGCGGCGAAGTCGGCCCGGTGCGCGGGTCGGGGTTGAACTTCCCCGGCGCGGCGGGCGGCGAGCCGCTGCTCAAGCGCACGCGCAGTTCGAGCGTTTCCTCAATCGGCGGGAACAGCAGCGACGCGGGGAACGGCAGCATCCGCTTGTCCGGCTCCGGGCTGAACACGCTCGGCGCAGCGGGCGGCGGGCCGGAGGTGATTTCCTGCAATGGCTTCAACCGGTCGCGCTCGCGCAACGATTGCTCGAACGGCGTGAGCGGCGCAGCGGGCTGCGTGGTGGCGGGTTTGTTTTTGGGGTTCTGGCCGAGCAGCCACTTGGCTGCCTTGCCGGGTTCGACGGCGTGACCGGACGCGCACGCGAGCCCCGCCGCCACGCCGGTCGCGGCGGAGCGCAACAACCCGCGAAGGAGCGGGTGTTTGGTTTCCACGACGGCGGACGGCATTCCTGTGAATGGAACGCGAGCCGACGCGTTGCTGGCAAGCCCGCGCGTGTAAGGTGGATGTAAAGCTCCCGTCAATTTCCTTGCCGCTGCGCGCGCGTTTTCCAAAGACTCGCCGCCAGTGAAGCCAGTCGTCATCGCCCTCGGAATCCTTCTGCTCGCCCTGCCCGTGCGCGCGCAGATGACACTGGTCGAGGTGACGACCGTGCTGGCGCAGGCTGTCTCGCGTGCGGCGGTGGTGGCTCCGAACGCCGTGGTGGCGGTCGTGGATCGCGAGGGCTTCGTGCTGGGCGTGTGGAGTGTGAATGGCGCGGCTCCGGCAGCGGCGATTCAGGCGAATGCCATTGCGAAGGCCGGCACGGCGGCATTTTTGAGCAGCGCGCAAAACGCTTTCACCCCGCGCACGGCGGCGATGATTGTGCAGCAGAATTTCCCTCCGGGCGTGGTCAACAAGCCGCCTGGTCCGCTCGTGGGCGTGAACTTCAGCCAACTCGCGTTCTCCGACATCAACAAATACAAGCTGCCCGCCGAAGCCGGGTTGCTCACGCTCGGCTCCAGTCCCGCCGCGCCACTCACGCAGATCGCGACGCCGCTCACGGGCGGGCTCTCGGGCACGGCGGGCGGCGTGCCGTTGTATCGTGCCGGTGTTCTCATTGGCGGTGTGGGCGTGGCGGGTGATGGCGATGATGACCCGCTCAACATCACGCCGGCGACGGTCGCCAGCCCGAAGGTGGATGAAGACGTGGCACTTGCGGGGCAAATCGGCTTTGCGCCCTCGCCGCGCATTCACGGCACGAAGGTCTTTGTGGATGGCATCGCGCTGGCCTACGTGGCGAGCACGACTTCGCTGGGCGCGGTCACGCCGCTGGGCGGCATCGGGGCGGCGGTGGCGGGCTTTGCGGCGACGGCCAGCCCGGCCGGGCCGTTGCCGTATGTGGCGGCGACGATGGGTGGCGTCACGGGTGAAATCCGCCAAGCCATCATCGCAGACCCGAGCGCCGTGGCGCTGCCTGTCGGAACGGCGCGGCTCACGGCGGCGGAGGTCACGGCGATTCTCACCGCCGGAGCCAATCGCGCGCGCACGACACGCGGCGGCATCCGGCTTCCCCGCGGATCGCCGATGCAGTGCTTCATCAGCGTGGTGAACAACCCGAATCTTGCCGGCAGCCCGCCGGTGGTGCTGGGTTCCTTCTGCACCTCGCCCGACGCGACGCGGTTTAGTTGGGATGTGAGCGTGCAAAAGGCGCGCACCTCCATCTTCTTCAGCACGGACACGCGCGGCTTCTCGGCGCGGACGGTGGGCTTCATGGCGCAAGGCACGTATCCGCCGGGCATCGTTGGGACGACGCCGGGGCTTTTCCTCGGCTTGCAGGAACGTTATTCCATCATCATCGGCACGGCCACGCCCGTCACCAATCCCCTCAACGGCGCAACTTTTACCGGGCCGACGGTCGTGAACCCGAACTTACCCAATGGCATGACGATCTTCGCCGGTTCGATGCCGCTGTATCGTGCGGGCGTGCTCATCGGGGCGGTGGGGGTCAGCGGGGATGGCATTGATCAGGACGACCTGGTTGCGGCTTCGGCCGCCGCGGCAATGGGCGGCATTTTCCTTCCGCCGGAGGCCGCCCGTGCGGATCGGAGTGCGCATCGCGGGGTGCGGCTGCCATTGGTGAAGTTCCCGCGCAACCCGGCACTCTGAATCGCGGCTGCGGGGGGCAGGTCCCCCATGGTTTGAGCAACTTATTACCCGGGGCGGAGCCGCGAGCCGTGCCGACTTACCGGGTGATATGCCGCGAGTGGCGTCTGTCGTGGTTGCCGTGGTAGCTGTGACAGGTGGAGCAACTTTCCGAGAAGCCGCCACGCGGGCTGTGGCATTCAGTGCAGCTCTGTTGGGTGGGTAGCAGAATGTCGGCGGTTATGCGGCTCTTGCTGGCAGCGTGACATTGGTTGCAGCTGACGATTGCATGCTTGGCGTGGTGAAACTCACCGTGTGCCAGCCATCGGTCGGGTGTTGTGACCCGGACGATCTGTGGCACGGCGTCCGCGCCGCCCGTTCTCACCTCGTGGCAGTAGGCGCAGCCGGCAAAGCGGGCGCGGGCGGAAACTCCACCGGGTGTATGTCCCACAGCGAGCTGTTTCGAGGGATCGCCGGCGAAGAAAATTTGCTGCTCCAGGTTTTCGCCGCTGATGACCCGCTCTCGCAGCAGGCGCATTTGCTCGGCCACAAACTTTTCGGAGTCGGCCACCGCGGTCACACCCCGGCGGCGGGCGAGATCAGCATATTGCGTCGGGAGGCTGCGCAGGTAGGCGCGCACATTGGCGGGGGAGCCGTGGGGGATGCGGAGTTCCGGATTGCGAGCATCAAACTGAAGTGCGTGACAAGCCTGGCAGTGCTTGGCGTAGGTGACGGTCTGGAAGTGGGCACCAGCCCCATCGGGTTGATGGCAGTTCGCGCAGGTGAGCGCCTGGCCGTTCTGGCGCACGAGGTCGGAAAGGTGAAGCGCATGATTGAAGGCCAGCGAGTTGGTGTCCTTGAGCTTCTGCTGGTGAATCTGAAATTCAGGATGGTTCTCCGCGAATGAACTGAAAACGGCCGTGTAACCCTGGTCGGGGCGCGGAACATGGAACAGCACGGGGCCGTTGGTCGATCGATAGTCGAACGCACTTCTGGGCATTTGCTCGCCCTTCTTGAGCGATGCCTCCATGACCGCTGCGTTGCCGTGGCAGGAGAGGCACTCGGAGTTGGGTGGCGGCGGGATGCGCCCCGGTCCCTGATGCTCACGGTGGCAGGCGGAGCAGGAATGGTCGCGCGTGACGTTCGGCTGATGGAAGTTGTGTCCTGGGTGGCAGGCCAGGCAGTTGCGGTCAATCTCCGTCATCTCGCCGGCGGTGACGGTGTGCAGACGGTGCGGCTCCAGCGGGCCGGGGCGGGCCAGGAATGCGGCGCGCACCCACTCCCTCAGGTCGCCGTGCGCGGCGGTGTGGCAAGCGCCGCAGCCCTCGCTGCCGGGCCAAGAATGCTTCATCTGCGAGAAGACGACGCCGTGGTGGTGCGAGGAGACCGGACCGGCTGAGATGAACTTCCACTGCCACGGGCCAAAAAAGCCGATTAGAAGCACGGCGAGCGTTGCGGCAGAAACGGCGACGCAGACGCGTCCGCGGACATTGCGAAGCGTGCGGCGCGGGCGGCAGGCGAGTATGGGACAGCTGCAACTACCGTTGGGCAGCGGGCCGCCCGCACATGGACCGCCGTGTTCCTTGGGCCGCGTGCATTTCCAGCGGCCTTTGGTCTCGCCCTCCTTCTTCTCCAGCAGCGGGCGGCATTCCGTCCTTGCCCGGCATTGGCCAGTGGGTGATGGGCCGATGCGGCAGGGACAGCCGTCGCACGTCCAGCCACATTCCCAATCCTGGTTGGGCCGCTCGTAGCGGGTGCGGTCGAAGTCAGGCGATGGCAGTTGGTCTTTCAATTCAGCGCGCGCCAGCGGAGAAGCCGTAGACCAGCACGATGTGCGCGATGGACCAGAGCATCAGGCTGTAAGTGACCGGGATGTGGATGAAGAGCCAGAGGCGCAGGGTGAGCTGGAGTGCGTGCTGATAGTCGAGGCCGTCCTTTTGCCGGACGAGTTCGACGAGCTGTGCCGCAACTTTGCGCTCGGATTCGTTGAGGAAGCGGTTGAGGTCGTTGAGATCGTTGAGCAACTCGTTGAGCGGGAGGCGGACCTCGACGAGATGTAACAGGAAGTTTTGCGGGCCGGCGAAAAAGGCATGCAGCCGGCGCGCGTAGAACTCCGCGATGGTTGCGGACTTCGACTCGGCGACGGAGTTCAAAGCGAGCGTCTCGGCCTGTTCGCACAGCGCGCGGCGGACCAGGGGAATCCGCTCGAAGGGCACCTCGCCGCCACGGGCGGTGAGGCGCTTGGGCCACCCGCGTGAGATGATGATGCCCACGATGCCGCTGCCCATGACCACGGTGTAAAGTCCGGCGAGGATGATCTCAAACCAACCGGTCGGCCAGTGCCCCCGCACATGCAGGAGGAACAACAAGCCGGTAAACACGCCTGCATACAGGTGGAATTCCAGCCAGACCTCCGAGCGGCCCAGCGGCAAGTAGGGTATTTTTTTGAACCAGTTGTAGCTGGTGAGCAGCACCATCACGCCGAAGAGCAGCCAGCCCGTAAGATACGCTGCGCGCGTGGTGGCTCCTTCCCACGAGGCGAACACGGAAACGACGGTAATGCTCGCAGTCCCGAGCAGGCTGGCCCACAGAATGCGGCGGCGGAGAAAGGCTCTCATCGGTTGAGCCAGCGCGCGAACGCATCAAGGTTGTTCATGTCCATGCGCCGCATGGCCCCATGCGGGCAGGAGCGCTCGCAGGCGGGGCCGCCAATCTGATCGGAGCAAAGGTCACATTTGGTCGCCTTCGCGATGGGACGCATGTCTTTGTCCACCATGAAGGCCCCTTCGTCATCGCGTATTTCCACCATGCGGATTGCTTCATAAGGACAATTGTTGGCGCAAATGCTGCAGCCGACGCAGGTGGCTTGGTTGACGACGACCTCACCGCCAATCTCGCCGCGGTGGATAGCCCCGGTGGGGCAGCCGATCAGGCAGACCGGGTCCGCGCAGTGCATGCAGGAATTAGCCACCATGATGCGGCCGTTGATTTGACCATGGCGGAGGAAACGCGGGTTGTTTTCATTGCTGGACGCGCAGGCGCGAACGCAGTCGTCGCAGCGGGTGCATCGCTCGAGGTCGATGACCATCGTAGACCTGCCATTGAAGAAGCGGTTCTCCGTCAGAAACTCCATCAACTCGGGGCCAATCTTGGCGCCCGCGTCGAGCTTCAGTTGGGTCGCGGAGCTGGTCGCGCCCCCCAACTCCTCAGGGGTAAACGGTTCCGGCAGTTCCTCGCGGGGCACGCTGGGGAGCACGATGTCTTCCATCACCGCCGTGGGCACGATGATGACATGAGTATAGCCGATGACCCGCAGACTGTGCTGGAAAGGCACCGAGTCCTTGCGCGTCCAGTTATGCGCGATCTCCCGCAGGCCAAACTCGCAGCCGGCTCCCAAGTAGTTGAGGGTCCGGTGGCCGTGGCCGAACTTCTCGCTCAGGCGGGCAAAGCCGGAACGGATGAGCACGACGCCATTGGGGTAGTCACCTTCCTGGGCGATGGTGGTTTCCTTCTCCGGCGAGCGGGTGCCCTCCTGTGCGAGTCGCTTGTAATCGCCAGACCACTCATAGTCCCCATAGGTGCCGAACTGGGTCTGTTCGATCACCCGTTTCAGCTGCTGGTCGTCCAGCCTTCTGAAAATGGGGAGCTCCCGCAAGTGCGTGGCGAGTGTCCGCTCGCGGTAGATGCGGTCGATGTGGTGCCGCAGGTGGTCGTCGAACCGCATCAGGTCGCGCAAACCCTGCCAACGAATCTCGAGCAGTTCCGTTTCGTCGCCGACGGCGAAAATGGTCGAGGTGCGCGCTGCTCGGCTCAAGGCGGCGATTTCGCCGAAGAAGTCGCCGGGGGACATCGTGGCCGTCTTGTGCTCGTCGAGGATGCGTGGCACGTCTTGAAGAAACACGCCCATACGCTTGCCGACAGGCTGTAAGGCCGTGCTGTCATCCAGCTCCTCGGCCGTGCGGACCTCGGGATCGCGTGGGTTGGTCCACAGCTGGGCCACGATTTGGAAGAGGGTCTTGTTCTGGGACTTCCGCCGGCCGAGCATTTTGGCGGGCAGTCCCGGGTTCAAGACCACCCGGGCGTGGCCGGAAAGCACCAAAAAGGCAGAGGAACCGTAGTCTCCAGCGCGGACTATGATTTCGCCGTTCTTGAAGCGGCGGATGCGGGCGTCATTCAGCAGAATGCCGGTCAACGGGGTGCGCTTGGAGAACTTTCCCTGATCCATCTCGCTGAAGGGCCGTATCTCCATGAGGCGTTTCACCTCCGCCTCCGTCATCTCGGGGTCGAATTGGCTGTCCCATCGCTGGGGCTTGTCGATGACGAAGTGGACCGTGTCCATGGCAATCAGGCGTCGAGGACCAGGTCGCCCTTGGGTCGGCAAATGCAGGTGAGGCAGGAGCCTCCCTCCGGAGCTGCGTCGGGGGCTTTGATGTAATCTACGGTGCCGGACTTGATGGCCACGGAACAGACGCCGCAACTGCCTGCCCGGCAGCCAGACTCGATGCGGAGGCCTTGTTCGAGCGCGAAGTCCAGGAGATTGGCCTGCGCAGGGTTCCATGCCACTTCCTTGGCAGACTTGGCGAACGTGACCTTGCAAGCGGCGCCAGCCGTGCCGGTGGGTGCGGTGGGGGCGGCTTTTTTCTTCACCGTCGCCGGACCAAATGCCTCGTAGTGAATGTCCTTCTCCGGGACCCCCCATGCCTCGAGACCATCGTTCAGCGCCTTCATGAACGCGCCGTTGCCGCACATGAAAAACTCGTAGTTGTTCGAGGGCAGCATCTCCTTGAGCACCTCGATGGTGACGCGGCCCTCCCGGTCGTAGTCCTCGCCTTTGACATCGCTCTTGCCCGGCCGGCTGTAGCAGACGACCACGCGAATGTTGTCAAAGCCCCGGAGACGATTCAGATCCTCGCGCAGCATGTGCTCCGCCCGGTTCCGGCAGCCAAAGAAGAGCCAGACTTCGCGCGGCGATCCGCTCTCGGCAACGGCCTTGGCCATGCTCAACATCGGCGTCAAGCCCACGCCTCCACCCAGCAGGCAAATGGGCGTGTTCTTGGTCATGTCCATGAAAAAGTGCCCGGTCGGTGCCTTAACATTGAGGAGGTCGCCTTCCTTGACGTGGTCACTGAAGAAACTGGACGCCACCCCATGCGGCACGCCGGGTTTGTCGGGGGGAGCCTTCTCGCGCTTGATCGTAACGCGGTAGCAATCCGGGCGTGCCGGGCTGTCCGACAGCGAGTAGCAGCGCACCACAGGCTTGTCGCGACCCGGAATATCGAGGCCGAAGGTGAGATACTGTCCTGGCTTGAAGGGCGGGAGGGGCTTGCGGTCATGCGGAACCAAGTAGAATGAAAACACATCCTCGCACTCGCCCGTCTTCTGACGCACGGTGAATTTGCGGTAACCGTTCCAGCCTTGGGTAACCTCCTGCGCCTCCTTGTAGCGATACTTCGCGGCCCGCACCAAAGTTTCCAGCCGCTCGCGGTCGAGCCTGCGCTGGCGCCGTTCATGGGATAGCCGGGCGGCTGAGGAATATGCCAGGAGCACGACCTGGCTCGACAGCACGGCCAGCAGGAAATATCCCAACGCCAAGCCAGCGTTGTCTTTGAGCGCTGTCTGAATAAGCTCGCTGATGGATTGCATGCCCGTCACTTCCGTGGCCCTTAAGGCCGCCTAGGTTCAAGCTGACGAACGCAATTGTTCGCTTCTCCCGCATGATGCCAAGGTTTTTTCTGTTAAGCTGCCTAATAAATCCGCGCTTGCTTTCAACTTCGCCCGAACGCGAGTCTTTGAATTTATCAATGAGCTTCGCTGCTCCGGGAAATGAAGGCCTCCGGCAGGGCACTGCGCGCCTCCTGGTGCTCGTGCTGCTTTGCGCCGTGTCTCTCCCCGCCGCTGAAGGCCCGGCACGTTTCAGCGGGGCACCAAGCTGTTCCAGCTCATTGTGCCACGGAGGAGCAGGCGAACTCCGGCACCAGGTTGCCACCTGGCAGAAGCAGGACATTCACTCGCGTGCTTACAATACATTAGTTAACGCCCGTTCCGCACAGATCGCCGCCGCCCTGGGCATCCCGGCGGCCGCGACCAGTTCCCGCTGCACCAGCTGTCACGCGCCGTTCCACGACGTGCCGAAGTCTGCCTTCCTTGCGGAAACCATAAAGGCTAATGAAGGTGTCTCCTGTGAAAGCTGTCACGGCCCGGCGGAGAAATGGCTTCGCAGCCACACCCGCCCCGACTACAGCCACTCCGACCGCGTGCTCGCTGGCCTTCGTGATCTTAAGCACCTTTACGTCCGCGCCAACAGTTGTGTCGCCTGCCATCAGACCCTCGAACCCGCGCTGACGGCTGCCGGGCATCCGGAACTCCTCTTTGAAATGGATGGCCAGGCAGTTTCTCAGCCCAAACATTGGCGAGAAAAGGGCGACTGGCATGGTCCGAAGGCCTGGCTGGTCGGCCAGGCCGTGGCCCTCCGTGAGATGAGCGCCCAACTCAATGTCGCGACCAATCCGGGTGAAAAGCTCAGGGAACCTTGGGCCGCCACGCTCTGGTTGTTGCAGAAACTTGACGGCCTCGATTCCGCGTTGCCCGCCCTGAACGCCACTGTCACCGCTGCGCACGTCCACCCAGTCGCCGACTTGCTAGCACGCCGTGCCGCCGACTTGGAGTGGAGCTCTGCCCTCACCCGTGACATCTTTGTGCGCTTGGTAGCAACTCACCTAGATTTCGCCGACACAAGGACACCGCGGGTTGTTCAGGCCCGCCGGGCTGAGCGCCTTGTCCTTGCCCTCGACCGTCTCACCGGCCCGCTGGAGAATTCTCTTCGTGCCCAGCTGGAGCCGGACTTGAAAGAGCTTTTTGCCCTCGCCCAGTCTCGCCCCGACTTTATGCCTGAAAAGTTCGCCCAAACCCTTCATCAATTGGCCAGGAAGCATGCCATTAAGAGCGGTGCCCGCTGAGTTTTTCTACTGCGTGAAACTTTGGGGTTATGCCTAGCCAAGATCAAGGCGCTGAAGCCAGAAGCCGTAAAGCTAAGGGCATCGAAAGTATTTGCCCACTGGCACCGGACAAATCGTTCCCAGCATGCAGACTCCAACAGCTCCGGCAAATCGTCTCACCTTCCCCTCGACCGCCAAGTTTTCGTTGCTGCGGCTTAACTTGACGGCTTAGGAGCAGGCGATTGCAGTCCGTCGCAAAACTCCCTCGTTCGCTGCCCTCCCCGCGCACTGTTATCCCCGCTGGATGAGGCGTCTGCCGACTTTCGACTCCCGTTCCTGATCTCAGCGCTATTCTTGAGTGGTTCGCAATACAGCTCCGTCGCGTCGCCGAGGTTCAATCATTTGCTACCCGTTGCCGCGCCCCTTTCCGGTCAGCGGCCTGTCGGTGCTTTTCTCCTCATTGGCCAAGCGCAGCCGGGCCACGGAGAGCACATCGGTTTTGAGACGTTTCCGAATGAATAAGCCGCAAACCCGGATCCGGGAGAAGATAACGCCGGAGGGCAGTTAGCCAATCAGGTTGGCGCAGGAAAATTGCTGCCTGATTGGTTGGCCGACTTCGCCGTCCCACGCTTTTGGGCTCTGCTTACGCCCACCCGAATCAAACCGCATTATCAAAGTGGCAGACTGCCTGTTGGATACAGTTTGAGAACCCCTAATTTTGTTGGTGCGCCGGGCAGGACTCGAACCTGCAACCTTCTGATCCGAAGTCAGAAGCTCTATCCAATTGAGCTACCAGCGCATACGAGGGCACACTATGCAGCTAAAACGATAAGTCAACGCGCGCCATCCTCCAGCATGGCTTGGCCCTGATGCGAACACCCGCCTTGCCCGCCGCGTCGAACGCCGGTATCACGAACCGCACCCGTTGCACTTATGCGCCTGCTCGCCTTCGCCGTCCTCGCTGTTTCGCTTTGCCTTCGCGCCGCTGACGCGCCGCCAGATCCGCGCTTCACCCCCGAGATGGCCGAGTTCGTGAAGCGCTTCAAGGGCGGCGGAATGCTGCAGGACGGCTCCGTGCGGCCCACGCCCGCCGAGTCGCTCAAGCAGTTCAATGTCGCCCCCGGCCTCCGCTGGGACCTCGCCGCCACCGAGCCGATGGTCCGCCAGCCGCTCAATCTCCACTTCGATGAACGCGGCCGGATGTGGGTGGTGCAGTATCTCCAATACCCTTTCCCCGCCGGACTGAAGATCACAAAGTATGACCAATACCTCCGCGCCGTTTACGACAAGGTCCCGCCGCCGCCGCCGAACCACATCAAGGGCAAGGACCGCATCACCATTCTCGAAGACACCAACGGCGACGGCGTTTTCGACAAGGCGAAGGACTTCGTCTCCGACCTGAACATCGCGCGCAGCGTCGTCACCGGGCGCGGCGGCGTGTGGGTGTTGAACCCGCCTTACCTCCTCTTCTACCCGGACAATAACCGCGACGACATCCCCGACGGCCCGCCCGTCGTGAAGCTCTCCGGCTTCGGCCTCGAGGACACGCACAGCGGCGCGAACTCGCTCGCGTGGGGGCCGGACGGCTGGCTTTACGGCGCGCACGGCAGCACCTGCACGGCGGACATCAAGGGCGTGAAATTCCTCGGCCAGGCCATCTGGCGCTTTCATCCCGTGACGGAGGAGTTTGAAGTCTTCGCGGAAGGCGGCGGCAACACGTTCAGTTTGGAGTTCGATGCGCAAGGCCGCGTCTTCTCCGGCTCGAACTACGGCCAGACGCGCGGCCTGCATTACGCCCAGGGCGCGCTCTACATCAAGGGCTGGTCCAAGCACGGCCCCGCGATGAGCCCGTATCGCTTCGGCTGGTTCGAGCACATGACGCACAAGGGTTACGAGCCGCGCTTCCCGCAGGCGATGCTCTACTACGAGGGCGGCGCGATTCCGCAATACGAGGGCCACATCGTCGTCGGCATGGCGCTCACGAGCCGCGTGATGGCGAGCAAAGTTGCGCGCGACACGTCGAGTTTCCAGACCGCCGACATCGAGACGAGCGTGCTGTCGAGCAACCGCTGGTTCCGCCCCGTGGACATGAAGACCGGTCCTGACGGCGCGATTTACTTCGCCGACTGGTGCGACAGCCGCCTCAGCCACCTCGACCCGCGCGACACGTGGGACAAGGAGTCGGGCCGCATTTACCTGCTCTCGGCAAACGGCGCAAAGGTGGGCTGGGATAAAATGGATTTCGCCAAACTCTCTGGCGACGAACTCATCAAGCTCCTCTCGCACCCCAACAAGTGGCATCGCCAGACCGCGCTGCGCGTGCTGTGGGATCGGGGGGGCAAGGCGCTGGTGCCGCGACTGAAGGAGTTAGTGTTCAGTAAATCAGTGTTCAGTGTTCAGTCCCCGAAGGCCAACGCGGCCCCGTCCGCCAAACTGAATACTGAATCACTGAACACTGAACACTTGGCCCTCGAAGCCTTCTGGGCCGTGAACGCCAGCGGCGGCTTCGACGACGCCTTCGCCCTGCAAACGCTCAAGCACCCGAACGAAATGGTCCGCTACTGGACCATCCGTCTGCTCGGCGACCGCAAGCGTGTCACGCCGCAACAACAGGCCGCGCTGCTCGCCACCGCGAAGTCCGAACCCGCCGCCGAAGTCCGCGCGCAGCTCGCGAGCAGCGTCACGCGCCTGCCGGGCAAGGATGCGTTGCCCATCGCGCGCGAGCTGCTCCTCCACGCCGAGGACGTGACCGACAAACACATTCCCCTGCTGCTCTGGTGGGCCGTCGAGAGCAAGTGCACCACCGACCGCGACGCGATTCTCCGGATGCTGGAGGACAGCACGTTCTGGCACGCGCCGCTGGTGCAGAAGTTCATCATCGCGCGCCTCGGCCAGCGCTTCACCGCCGAGCGCACCGCCGCGAACCTCGAAACCGCCGCGAAGCTCTTCACGCTCGCGCCCACGCCTGCCGACGCCGACGAACTCATCAAGGGCATGGAGGCCGGCTTGCAAGGCGACCCGGTGAAGTCCGTGCCCGCCGCGCTCGCGAAGAAAGTCGCCGACCTGTGGGCCAGCCGCGCGCCCACGCCCACGCTCATCAGCTTCGCCGTCCGCCTCGGCCACGCACCCGCCGCGCAGGCTGCGCTCGCGCGCATCGCCGACCCGAAAGTCCCCGAGGCCGACCGCCGCAAGACCATCACGCTCCTGGCCGAGCGCCGCGTGGACGCTGCCGTGCCGACCTTCCTCAAGGAGCTGCGCTTCGCGAAGAGCGACGCCCTCCGCCTCGACTTGGTCAACGCCCTCCAGCGCTTCGCCTCGCCGGACATCGCGCGCGAGCTGCTGGACCTTTACCCCGGCTTCAGTGGCAAGCTTCGCGACACCGCCCAAGCCGCGCTTGCCAGTCGCCCCGACTGGTCGCGCCGCCTTCTCGCCGCCGTGGACGAAGGCCAGCTCAAGAAGGAGCAGATCTCGATTGCCAACCTCCTCGCCATCACCGCGTTCAAGGACACCGCGAGCGACGCGCTTATCAAGAAGCACTGGGGCCGCCTCACGAAGAGCAGCGAAGAAAAGGAGGCCCAAATCGCGAAGGTGAAGAAGCTCCTCGCCAGCGGCAAAGGCGACGCGAAAGCCGGCCAAGAAGTCTTCAAGCTCGCCTGCGCCGTTTGCCACACGCTCAACAAGGAAGGCGGCAAGATTGGCCCCGACCTCACCGGCTACGAGCGCGACAACCTCGATTTCATTCTCCCCGCCATCGTAGACCCGAGCCTGGCCATCCGCGAGGAGTTCACCGCGTTCAACATCACCACGCACGACGATCAGGCCATTACTGGCCTGATCACCGAAATCAACAATCAGTCCGTCGTAGTCCTCGATCTAGGCGGCAACAAGACCACCTTTGGCCGCACACAGGTCAAGGAGATGAAGGCCAGTCACACGTCGCTCATGCCGGAAGGCTTGCTGGACACGTTGACCGACCAGCAAGTCAGGGATTTGTTCGCCTACTTCACGGCAGGTTCGCCGGCGGGAAAGAAGTGATCCCAGCGGGCATGAAGCAAATGCCCCTGCTTTCGTCTGCTACCCTGTATGCTCACCCTGCTTGGCTCCGCAGTTCGTCATTGTGACGGGCTTTCGCGTCGCGGGTTTGTCAGAGCAGGCGGTTTGGGAGTGGGCGGGTTCTCGCTTGCGAATCTCCTGCAGGCGGAAGCGCGCGCGGGAGGGCGCTCGTCACGCAAGGCGGTCATCCTCATCCATCTTGACGGAGGACCGCCGCAGATGGACTTGATTGACCCGAAGCCTGACGCGCCAAGCGAGATTCGCGGTGAGTTTAAGTCCCTGCCCACCAAGATTCCCGGCCTGCATCTCACCGAGCTGATGCCGCAGGTTGCCGCGCACGCGGACCGATTCATCTTCCTGCGCTCGCTCGTCGGCGCGGATGGACAGCACGACGCCTTTCAATGCCAATCCGGCTTCACCGCGAAAGAACTTGCACCCATCGGCGGGTATCCGGCGATGGGCTGCGCCGTCGCGAAGCTGCTCGGTCGGCCGCAGGATGCCGCGCCGAGCTTCGTGGACCTCATGCAAGGCCGGCCGCTCGTCCGCAACAGCGCGCGGCCCGGCTTTCTCGGGCCGGCGTGCGCGCCGTTCCGCCCGGACCTCTCACATCTCTTCGAGCGCCAACTGGAGCCGGGTATGCAGACCGAGCTGGCCAGGCAACGCGCCAGGCACACCCTGCAACTGGAGTTGACTGAAGGCCTCTCCGCCGGGCGGCTGGAGAACCGCGTCGAGTTGCTCGCCCAGTTCGACCGTCTGCGTCGGGACCTCGATGGTAGCGGGGCGATGAATGCATTGGATCAGTTCAATCAGCAGGCCGTGGGCATCCTCACGTCCGGCCGGTTCGCCGCTGCGCTCGACTTGGCGAAGGAAGACCCGCGCGTCATCAAGCGGTTTACGCCGCGCATGGCGGGGCCGGCCGCGCGCGATTACACCACCGAAGGGCCGAAGGCATTGCAGAAGCTGCTGCTCGCACGGCGGCTCATCGAGGCGGGCGTGCGCTGCGTGAGCGTTTCACTCAGCGACTTTGACACCCACTCGCACAACTTCGACCGCATGCGTTACCTCGGCCCCTTGCTTGACCACGGGCTGCACACGCTGGTTGAGGATTTGCGTGAGCGCCGAATGCTGGACGACGTGCTGGTGTTGGCGTGGGGCGAGTTTGGCCGCACTCCCAAAGTGAACGGCAGTGCAGGCCGCGATCACTGGCCACGGGTGAGCATGGGCCTGATGGCGGGCGGCGGGTTGAAGACGGGCCAAGTCATCGGTGCGACGGACAAGTGGGCGGCGGAAGCGACGGCCCGCCCGGTTCACTATCAGGACGTCATCGCCACGCTGTATCACCACCTCGGCATTGACCCGCACCAGGCCACGCTCACCGACATCACCGGCCGCCCGCAACACCTAGTAAGCGTGGGGCAGGTCATCAGCGAAGTGGTTTAAGGAGTCGGTTTCTTCACCTCCGGCGCGGTTTGCTCGGGAGTGGCGCGGCCGGGCGGGAGTTCGAGGATGCGGATGTTGCGGAAGTGAATCTCCGCGCCTTCCGATTCGAGGCAAAGATACCCTTTTCGCACGGAGGAATTGCTCACGCCGTTCACGAACTTGCCATTGATGGCGAGCTTCACCACGCCATCCACGGCCACCACGTCGTAGGTATTCCACTCGCCCTTGCCTTTGCAGCGCAACTCGAAGGACTGGCTGCGGCTGCCGCGCGGGTTGTCGGGCGTGGTCAGCAAACCGCCCGCGCCGAAGAGTTCGCCGGAGACGTAGCCGATAGGACGCGGCTTGCCGTCCTTTTCCGGGTGCAGCACGGGCCATTGCAGTTCGAGCATCTGCACTTCCATGCCTTTCGGCAGCCGTCGGCCTTCGGGCACGGAACCTTCGCTCCAGATGAACACGCCGGAGTTGCCACCGGCCTCCATGTGCCGCCACTCGATGTGCAGGATGAAGTTCTCATACTGCTTCTCCGAACGCATGACGCCGATGGGCTGCCCGCTGCACACCAGCAGCCCGTCGCGCACGGTCCAAGTCTCCTTGCTGGTGTTCACGTCCACCCAACCTGTGAGGTCCTTGCCGTTGAAGAGGTCGCGGAAGCCGGCGGGGGCCAAGTTGGTTTGGGCGGAGGCGAGGGTCGCAAGTAACGCGAGGAGGAGGGCAGCACAGGCGGTTCTCATGATGAAATCAGCGGGGGGCCGCGGGTGCGGCAGGCATCGCGTCAATCCAACGGCGAAGCAGGGCCAGTTCTTCCTTCGTGACGCGCGATTTTTCCTTCTTGGGCGGCATCTCGTTGTAGTGCAGCAGTTCGATCAGCAGGCTCCTCTGCGCATTACCCGGCCTGATCGCGGGGCCGGTCACGCCGCCGGCGAGCAACGCGTCCACTGTCCGCATGTCGAGCTTGGCGTCTCTCTTCTTCTCGCCGTGGCAACGGAGACATTTGGCTTCGAACAGGGGCAGCACGTCCCGCTGAAAGTCAGGTTTCTCCGCAGCCGCAGTTCGACCTGCGGCCAACATGCTGATTAGCATGCAGCCGGAGAATGCTTGGAGCCAGAGCCGCATCGCGATTCGCCGCGTGGGCTAAGCTTGGCCGACCACGTTCACGAAGCAATGCACGTGTGGCAGCACGCGGTAGTTCCAGACGAAACCGGGGCCTTCGAGCCGCCAGTAATCCCAGCGGTCGTTGCCCTTCCCGGCGTTTTCCTTGTAGAAGGCGAGGCGCACTTTCTCCATGCCGCCGTTGCGTTGGATCAGCTGCATCACTTCATCGCCGTCTTCCTGGCGGAAGGGGCCGATCAGTGTCCGCATCACGCCCAGCACCAAGCCCTGCTGTGACTTGTCCAGCTCGGTGTAGGCGATGCCGGCGGGCGGTTGCGCCACGAGCTTGGTCTTGAGCGCCTCCGCGCCGTCGCCGGGGTCGCCGACGATGACGGCCTGCTTGCGCTGCGCCTCGTTGAACATGTCAAACATGCTCATCACCTGGCGGGTCTGGTAGTTGTAAACGTTGTTCTCGCTGTGGCCGTTGGCGGAGTGGCCGTAATACATCGGTCCGCCGAACGCGGTGTTGGGCTGTGAGTTGCCATCGCAGCGCAGCGTGAGGTGATGGCCGCCGAAGACCCATGAGAACGGATCCTTGCCCGAGGGATCGCCGAAGATGGCGACGCCATTGCCTTCAAACGAACCGGCGTTGTCCCAGGTGCCCTTGCGGGTGATGCGCTCGTAAGCCTCGTCGCCGGAGAGGATGGCCTTGAAGGTCATCTGGATGAGTTCCTGTTGCGCCTTGGTGAACTGCTCGCCGAGCTTCTTGCCCAGCGGCGGCGCGTTGTGAGTCTTGAGGCGCGTCGGTTGGCCGCCCTTTTCCGCGCCGTGATTCCACGGCTGCACCACGGCCTTCCTTTGCTCCGGTGTCAGCGTGGCGAAAAACTCGCGGACGAGCGTCTCTGCCGGTTTCGCCGCCCGCGGCTTTTCTGCCGGGGCCGCCTTGGCGACGGACGGGAGCAGGGCCGCGCCACCCATCACCCCCACCGCGCGAATGAAGTTGCGCCGCGCAAGACCGTTCATGGGTGGGACGGTTTCGGAGCACTCGGGGCAGATCTGAGGTGTGGGATTCGGATTCATAGGAAGTGGTTTTGTGGCCGGGGCACAGTTTTGGGTGAAGAGATTTGGGCTCATTGACGAGCACACTACGCCGCTGCTTCAGACCATCAAAGAGTTATTCCCGCACCACTCAGGTCTGCAGTCCCTTGATGACCACCTCGAGAAACTCCCGCGCCCGTTTCGCCAACGCGTCCACTCCCGCAGGCTCGGCTGGGCGCGGGAGCAGCGGCGCAAAGATGTTCTCGCAGCACAACGGCATCTTCAGGCCCGTGAAAGCTACCGCGGCAAGCAGCTTGTAGTGGTCAATCTCGCCGAAGCCGGGGCCGCAGTCTTCGTCCTTGGGAAAGTTGCGGTGGTCCTTGATGCAGAAGCTGCGCACCTCGGACGCGCATAGCTTGATGTCGGGAATCGGATCGAGGTCGAGGTAGTCCATCACGTTCCCGGCGTCGTAGTTCACCTTCACGCCGGCGTCGTTGACCTCGCGGGTGATGGCCGCGCACGCCGCGCCGGTGCCGGTCTCGCCGCCGTGCTGCTTCACGACCAGCAGCACGCCGAGGTCGCGCGCGATGGGGCCGAGCTGCTTGAGGCGCTTCACCCACAACTCGCGGTTGCCGCCCTTCGTGTGGCCGAACGTGAGCACCTGCGGCACGCGCGCCGCCCCGGCCTGTCGCAGCCGGTGTGTGAGGACTTCCAGCCCGTTTGCCGCCTCCGGGTAAATCGTCGAGAACATCATCAGCGGTTCGAGGCCGAGGTCGCGGCAGCGTGCGGCGAGTTCCTTGGCGCGCTCGGGCGGCGCGTCCGGCGCGAGGACGGGCACGGGCTTGCCGCCGTCCTCCTTGTGCGTCGTGCCCCACGCGACGTGCCGGTAGCCGGCGGACTGGATGCCCCTGAGCGCGCGCTGCAAGGGGAACTGCGAGTAAGGCAGCGTCATGCAGGCGATTTGGAACTCCGTTTTCCGCTGCGGCTCGGCGCCGAAGGAGTGAGTGAGCGTGAGCGAAGGCAACGCGGCGGCGCTCAAGGCGAGGAACTGGCGGCGGGGAATCACTGATGGGATGGGGTTCATTTTGTGAATGGGGAGACGGCGGCAGTCTTCAAGGGAAACGTGCTGGTTTGTGCCGGGAGGCACGCCAAGGTTTCATCACACGCTCCCGATCCTTCAAGTGAGTCAGCAGCACTTCTTTCCGGTCACGGATTGGCAGGTAGCCCCGCTGTTTCTGCCAGAGCCAAATCTTCGCCTTGGTTTTCCAGTCCGCATCCTGAGCCAACTCATTGTCCGACTCGACATCCGGGCCATACACCATGTCCTCGTCTCCGACATACAGGGCGATTTGCTCCAGAATGTCGAAGAGCTTCAGGCAGCGACGACCGTTGAAGCCCGCCGCAAGGCACAAATCCAAACCGCACCGGTCCGCGTCGCATTCGCGCTCCGGCCCATACACGCGCGCCTCCAAAACATGAAATGCGAGCGCGAAAAACCGTGCGCCCGGCAGCTTGATGAGCTTGTCACCCGCCTCTGAGAACAAATCAACATGGCCGAGGTCGTGATGTGCAATCTCGTGGGCGATTACAAAGGCTGCCTGTTCGTCCGTTGCGCACTGTTCAAACAGTCGGCGACCGAAGTAAATGTGATTTCCAGGGGCGGTGAAGGCCGTTGGCTCGGAGAACCACGGGACCAGCACTTGCAATCGTTGATGTTCGGCACGCCCCGATTGCAGCTTGTCTGAAACACGACGAACGCGGTCCAAGGCCCAGGCCTCGGTTTCAAGGTGCATCTCCTCGGAGACCTGGTCATGAAGCCATTTCCCGAACCGGACGCCTTTCTTGATATCGAAGTCTCCCGCCATGTTCGGTAAGAGAGGTTGTGTCTTGCAATGGGCGCGCGTCAGATGAACTTCGTCACGCCCGGCACGGCGATGGATGAGGGCGGGGGCTTCGCGTCCCAGGTGTAGCCGTCGGGGGAGAGGTTTTCCTTGGAGTTGAGGGCTTGTTCCCAGGTGATCTGCTGGCCGGTATAGGTGGCCATGCGGCCCATGATGGCCATGAGCGTGCTCTTGCACATGTATTCCCCGTTGTTGATGGGCTGGCCCCGGCGGATGCTGGCAAAGAGTTCGTCGTGCTCGGTCTGGTAGATGTTGTTCTTCACGCCGTCGTAGGTCCACTTGTCGGCCGTTTCGAGGAGGAGGCCGCGGTCGCGCTCGGCGAGGCGGGCGATGCCTTTCTCGCCGGCGACGTGGACGGAGATGTCGCCGCGCAGTCCGCTTTGCTGGCGGCAGTAAGCGTGCAGGCGTGGGCCGCTGGCGAATTCGTAGATGACGGAGTGGTGGTCGTATATGTTGCCGAATTCCGCGCCGGTGCGCTGGGCGCGTCCGCCCAGGCCCATCGCGGTGGCGGGATACTCACCGTTCATCACCCACGCGCAGACGTCGAGCAGGTGGACGTGCTGCTCGACGTTGAAGTCGCCGGAGAGCCAGGTGAAGTAATACCAGTTACGGAGCTGATACTCCATGTCGGTCTGGCCGGGCTGGCGGGGCTTGACCCAGATCGGGCCGCGAAAGTCGTTGGCCTGGAGCGTGCGCAGCTTGCCAAGCGCACCGGCGTGGATGCGCCGGATGGTTTCCTGGAAGCCGTAGGAGTAACGGATGCAGAGGCCGCTGACGACGGCGAGTTTCTTGCGCCGCGCCTCCTCGCAGGTGGCGAGGACGGAGCGGACGCCTGCCGCGTCCACGGCCACGGGTTTCTCGGCGAAGACGTGCTTGCCGGCGTCAATGGCGGCCTTGATGTGAATTGGGCGGAAGTGGGGAGGAGTCGTGAGCAGGACGACGTCCACGCCGCTGGCGATGACTTTCTGGTAGGCGTCGAGACCGACGAAGCGGCGCGTCTCGGGAACTTCGATCTTGTCGGCGATTTCCTTCTGCTTCCCGAGGGTTTCGAGGCTCAGGTCGATCCGGTCGCGGAAAGCGTCACCCACGGCCACGAGCTTGACGTTCGAGTCGGCGGTGAGGGCTTGTGACGCCGCCCCGGTGCCGCGTCCGCCGCAGCCAATGAGGCCGATGCGGAGCAGGCTGCTGTTCCCGCCGGGTGCGGTTTGCGCGGACAAGTCGCGGGTGGCGAGCGTGCCGGCGGCAGCCGCGGCGCTGGAGGATTGGAGGAACTCACGGCGAGAAAGGTCGGCGGTGGCGTTCATGCGTGGGTGCGGTGGTGACGATGTGTGGCGGGAGCCTGCTGGGTTGACGCCGTCTGGTCCAATGCATTCGGCCCGCGGAGTTGGCAGGAGTGGTTAAGCCGGGACATCAACAGGCGTCCATGCCCCAATCTCCGCTGCGCTGCTCAGGGCAGCAGCCGGAGGCAGGAAGGGCTGGGCACGGCGAGCGGTTCGCCCACGGACTTCAGCCCGCCCGTTGCCGCGTCAATGCGGAACACCGCGAGGTTGTTGCCCGGCATGTTGGCGCATAGCAGCAACTCGCCGTTGCCGGTGATCAGGAGGTTTTGCGGACCCTTGCCCAGGCTCGGCTCGATGCCCAGCAGGGTCAGCCGCCCGTCCTCGCCGATGCGATAGGCGGCGATGCTGTCATGGCCCCGGTTTGTGCCGTAAAGGAATTTGCCGTTTGGTGTGATCTTGAGGTCGGCGCAATAGCTGCGGCCGGTGAAATCCTTCGGCAGTGTTGAAATGGTCTCCTGTTCGGTCAGCGTGCCGGTCGCAGTCGCGTAGTTGAACCGCGTCACCGAGTTCTTCAGCTCGTTGATGACGTAAACGTGCCGGCCATTTGGGTGGAATACGAGGTGGCGCGGGCCGGCACCCGGCGGAGCCTTCGTGAACGGCGGCTGGTTGGGCGTGAGCTTGGCGGTGGCCGCGTCGAGGCGGTAGGTCAGGATCTGGTCGATCCCGAGGTCGGCGGCGAGGGCGAACCCGTTGTCCGGGCTGACCACGAAAGCGTGCGCGTTCGGCCCCTTTTGCCGGGGCAGGTCCACGCTGGAGCCGGTGTGCTGAAAGAACGCCGCCGCCTCGCCCAGCGAGCCGTCCGCGCGGACCGGCACGGACGCGACATTGCCGGTGGTGTAGTTGGCCACCAGCACGGTTCTACCCGTGGCATCCACGTCGAGATAGCAGCTCGCGGTGCCGCGCGTGGACTGGCGGTTCAGCGGCTTCATCCGGCCGGTGCGGCCATCAAGCGCGAAGGCGGCGACTTCCTCCGGCTCCTTGCCGCCGAATTGCCTAGCGTGGATTGAGTAGAGAAATCGCCCATCCCGGGAAAGCGCGATGAAGAAGGGGTTTTCCACGCCGGTGGTTCGGTGCAACGGTTTGAGAGCCCCGGTGGTCACGTCGAGTTGGTAAGCGTGGATGGCACCCTTGTCCCCGGAGGCGAAGGACGCCACAAACACCACGGGAGAGTTCGCCATGACCGTTGATACACTCAGAAAAATGCTGGTGATTAAGACGAATCCCCGGCGAATAAACGCGCCGCTTAACGGTGGCTTTAGCATGGCGTGTTTGACGTCATGTGGGTTGGATAAGTCGCGCGAAAAGTGAGAAAACCGTGACTTGCCCTTGGCTGGAGGCAGCCCAGCAACGCGGGCTGCCCATGACCGGCGAAGCTGCAAGCCGGCGGCGGTCAGCGGTCGCTTGCGTGATGGAGCATCAGTGGCAGAGTAAGGCCATGTTTGGGTGCATGCGCGCAGTGCTTCGGGGGGCCGCCTGGTTGGCGCTTGTGATCACTTGCCTGTCTCTGCCCCCGGCGCGGGCGGCTGATCCGCCGCCCCTGGCGGAAGTCCTGCGCCGCGTGGATGAACTCGATGCAAGGCGGGATTTCGCCGCGGCGATCAAACTGCTGGAAGCGGCGCAGGCGCGCTCTCCCCAAGATGCCGAGGTGCTGATCCGGCTGGCCAAGCAGCAGTCGAACCTGATCTTCTCAGCGCCAAGCGAACCGGAGAAAAAGCGCCTCGCCGAACTGTGTCTGGCCACCGCCGAGCGGGCCGTGGCGGCCGCCCCCGAAAGCGCCCGCGCGCGGCTCGCGGTGGGAATCTGCCTGGCCAAGAACTTTCCCTTCGTGGACAACCAGACCAAGGTCAACTACTCGCGGCGGCTCAAGGAAGAGACCGAGCGGGCGGTGGCGCTCGATCCCCGTCAGGACCTCGCCTACCACATGCTGGCGCGCTGGCACTTCGAGGTGGCGCAGGTCAATTTCATCCTGCGGGGCATCGCCAAGCTCGTGTATGGCGGGCTTCCGCAAGGGACGTTGGCCGAGGCCCGGGCGAATCTTGAACGGGCCATCGCGCTGGCGCCCGGCCGCATCATCCACCGGTATCAGTTCGCCCTGACGTTGCTGGCCATGGGCCAGAACCGTGACGCCGTGGCGCAGTTGCGCCGTTGCCGCTCGCTGGAGCCCGTTGATGCGGATGACGAGGAAGCCAAGCGGGAGGCTGATCGGCAGTTGAAAAAGCTGGGTTCGGCTGTCGCTAAGTCAGCCGAACCCGCTGCGAAGTAGGCGGCAACCTCAACCTTCCTTGCGGAGGGTGAAGTGAAAGGTCGAGCCGCTGCCGGGGGCACTCTCCACCCAGACTTCTCCGCCGTGGGATTGCACGATGTGCTTCACAATGGCCAGGCCCAGACCGGTGCCGCCGGCCTCGCGGGAGCGCGCCTTGTCCACCCGATAGAACCGCTCAAAGATGCGCGACTGGGCTTCGGCCGGTATGCCCGGGCCATCGTCACGCACCCCCATCTCGACACGGTCAAACTCGGTCTGTTTCGCGCTGATGACGACTTCACCACCCGCATGGCCATACTTGATGGCATTGTCCACGAGGTTGAAAAGCACCTGCTGGAGCCGCTCGGCATCGGCATGGGCAACGATTTCGGCCGGCACGGCGTTCAACAGCCGCATCTGCTTGGCCGCGGCCCGGGATTCAAGGTCTGCGCGAACGTGCTCGGCGACGGCGCGCAGGTCGGCTCGCTGGAAATTCATCGTAACCTGGCCAGATTCCAGCCGTGAGATGGTGAGCAGGTCCTCGATGAGGTAGGTCAAGCGGTCCGCGTGCTTTTCGATGGTTTGGAGAAACTTGGTCGCCACTTCAGGTTTGTCTTTCGCGCCATCGATCAGCGTTTCGACATATCCCTTGATCATCGAGAGGGGCGTGCGCAGCTCGTGGCTGACGTTGGCAACGAATTCGCGACGGGTGTTCTCCAGTTGCTTGAGCCGGGTCAAGTCGTGGCAGACTAGGATGAGACCTTGCTGGCGGCCGTCGGTCCCCAGCACCACGGCGGAATTGACCTGCACGCTGCGGTCCCCATCGAGACCGGGCAGGTTCATCTCAAACTCCTCCACCTGTCCCGAGACCAAGGTTCGGTTGACCAGCTCCTGCACCTGATGGAGTCGCAGCGCTTCCATCACGGTGCGCCCGCGGATGTCGCCCGTGATGCCGAACAGTCGCTCCAGCGCTTGATTGACCAGGCGGACCCGGCCGTTGGCGTCGAGCAGCAGCACGCCTTCGCGCATGCTGTTGAAAAGCGCCTGCTGTTGGGCGAGTTCCCGCGCGCAAGTCTGTTCGTGGAGGAGTCTCTGCTCGTCGAACTCACGTTGCTGGCGTTGCCGCTGGGCCAGCGCCGCCATGCGCTCCCTCCGCCAAGCGTTGCTGGTGATCGCGGCGACGACGAGGGAGAGGATGGCGAGCGCAGGCCACATCGGGTGGAGAATGCCGGGAGCCGCCGCGATAGGTAAAACGTAAAACGCCGGGGCGGCCAGCCGACGCGTTCTCTGCTGCCGGCTTTATCCGGCCACAAACCGGTAGCCGACGCCTCGCACCGTATCGAGGTGCTTTGCCGCCTTGCCCAGTTTCTCGCGCAACCGCCGCATGTGGGTGTCCACGGTGCGGGTGTCGATCACGTTGTCATATTCCCAGACGTCCTTGAGCAGCTGGTCGCGCGATTGCACGCGGCCGCGCCGTTGTGCGAGGATGGTAAGCAGCTTGAACTCAGTGGCCGTCAGGTCTATCCGCTTGTCGTTCACCGTGACGGTATGCGTGGGCACGTCCAGCACGAGGTCGCCGACCTGCATGCGCTCGGCCTTGACTTCCGTGGCTTCGCGGCGGCGCAGCAGGCCCTTGACGCGCAGCATCAGTTCCCGCGGGCTGAAGGGCTTGGTCACATAGTCGTCCGCGCCGAGTTCGAGCCCGAGCACGCGGTCAATCTCGGCCGCCTTGGCGGTGAGCATGAGGATGGGGATGCCCGAAGTGGCGGCATCCCGCCGGAGCAGTTTGCACACTTCCAGCCCGTCCACTTCGGGAATCATCAGGTCCAAGACGACCAAGTCCGGCAGGGCTGTCCGCGCCTTCTTGATGGCCTCCGCCCCGTCCCCCGCAGTGATGACCTCGAAGCCGGCATTTTTCAGGTTGAACTCGACGAGTTCAACCGCATCTGGTTCGTCATCCACGACCAAAATCTTTGCCATGTCGCGGATTGGGTAACACGCCGTCCACAGTGAAACAACGACAAGCCGGTGACGACTTGGTTACGAACGGGTGACGGTCGGGAGCTTAACTTCGCACCTGACTCCGGCCGCGGAGGATGGCCACGGTGATGACCGAGGCGGCCGAGACCACCACGATCAGGCTGGCCAAGGCATGGACCTCCGGCGTCAGGCCCCGTTTCACGGAAGAATATATCAGGATGGGCAGGGTCGTGGCCCCTGGACCGCTGGTGAAGAAGCTCACGACGAAGTCATCCAGGCTCAGCGTAAAAGCCAGCAGCGAGCCCGCGACGATGCCGGGCATCATGAGCGGCAAGGTTACGTGCCTAAAGGTCAGCCATGGCCCCGCTCCGAGGTCGGCGGCGGCTTCTTCGAGCTGCGGATCGCAGTCCGCCATTCGCGCACGCACCACGATGGCAATGAAAGGAATCTGCAACGTGATGTGTGCGAGGGTCATAGTAGTCATGCCCAGCTCGAAGCCGGCCAGGAACCGGCGCACGAGGGCGAAGAACAGGAGCAGCGCCACGCCCAGCACGATGTCCGGAATAAACACGGGAATGTGCAGGACATGATGAAACAGCCCTTTGCCCGGAAACTCATAGCGGCTCATCCCGTAGGCCAGCGCGGTGCCAAACAACGTCGCGAAAAACGTGCTGGTGAAAGCCAGTTGGAGGGTGTTTATCGCGGCGGCGATGGCAGTGGGATTGTTCAGTAGCCGCACATACCAGTCCACCGTGAACCCCTGCCAATCCGTCCCATAGCGCGCGGCGTTGAAGGAGAAAACAAGCACCACCGCCAACGGCGCATATAGAAACACCAGGGCCACCAGGGCGGCGACCGCGGTCAATGGTGAGCGCCGGGTGTTCATGGCAGCGCCACCTCGCGTTTCCCCTTGGTCATCCACGTGTGCAGCCACAGGCCAGCCCCCATCACAAGCAGCGCCGCGACCGCGATTGCCGATCCAAAAGGCCAGTCCCGACTCGCGCCAAACTGTTGCTGCACCGCATTGCCCAGCAGCGCCAGCTTCGCTCCGCCGAGCAGGTCCGGGATCACAAACTGTCCCGTGGCCGGGAGGAACACCAGCACGCAGCCGGCGACGAGTCCGGGGCGGATTTGCGGCAGCACCACGTGCCAAAACGCCTGCATCGGCGATGCGCCGAGGTCGGCGGCGGCCTCTTCCAGCGCGGGGTCGAGTTTCTCCACGCTCGCGTAAAGCGGCAAGATCATGAACGGCAGGTAGTCGCACACCAGTGCGATGAGCACGGCGGGCCAGCCGGGATAGAGTTCCGCTCCCTGGGCCAGCCAGCCCGCAGTGCGCAGCACGTCGGCTACCCAGCCATCGGGGGCGAGGATGATCTGCCAGCCGTAGGTGCGGATGAGCAGGTTGGTCCAGAAAGGAATCACCACCAGCGTCAGCACCGCGCCCTTCCATCTTCGCGGCAGGCGGGCGATAAAGAAGGCGACCGGCAAGCCGGCCAGCAGGCAGAGTGCCGCGGTCACCACTCCCACGCCGAGGCTGCGGGCGAGCAGCAACGGATGGACCGGATCGAAGCCCAGCGCGCCCTGGCCGAACAGCCGGGCGTAATTCTCCGTGGTCAGCCGCCAGACTATTTCCCCATTTTCCCCTCGCTGGGCGAAGCTCATGGCCGCGACAAAGAGCAACGGTCCAAGCAGGAAAATGGTCATCCACGCCACACTGGGACCACACAGCCAGCTGGCTCGGAAGGTGTGCGCTCCCGGCGGCAATGGCTCGCCAAAATGGACTGTGCGTCTCAAGTGGCGACGCCGTCTGTGCGTTGTGTGCCCGGTGGGTGAGGCCATCGTTCAGCTTTCCAGGAGGAAAATGTTCTCCGGCGCGACGCACAACTCGACCGAGTCCCCCACGAACAAGGCTACCGATCGCCGGCCCGTATTGAGCTCGGTCACCCGCAAGACCATGTCTCCCACCCGGATTTGGGCCAGCGTCTCGGGCCCGTTGGACATGAGGCTGAGCACGGTGCCAAGGCAACGGTTGTCGCTTGGCGAGCCGCCGTCCATCGCGATGCGCTCCGGACGGAGGCCAAGACGCAACCGGCTCTGCTCGGCCAGTTCAATCGCGGTCGGGGGCACCTCGACTTTCAGACGCCCCAGGGGCGTGTCCGCCTCCAGCCACTGGCCGGAGCGCGTGACGAATTTACCCTCGAACAGATTGCACGCCCCAATGAACTCCGCGACGAAGCCCGTTTTCGGATGATCGTATAGCTCGTCGGGCGTGCCGAGTTGCACCACCCGTCCGGCGTTCATCACGGCGACGCGATCGCTCATGGCCAGCGCCTCGTCCTGGTCATGGGTCACATGGATGAAGGTGATGCCCAGCCGCTGCTGAAGCTGGCGCAGCTCCAGTTGCAGATCTTTCCGGAGCTTGGCGTCGAGCGCCCCCAACGGTTCATCCAGCAGCAGCACGTCCGGCTCGTTGACCAGCGCGCGGGCCAGGGCCACGCGCTGCTTCTGTCCGCCGGATAGCTCGCCCGGATGCCGGCCCGCCAGCGGCATGATCTGCGTCAATTCCATCACTGCGGCTGTGCGGCGGGCAATGTCCTGCGATGGGAGGCGCTTCATGCGCAGGCCGAAGGCGATGTTCTCTGAAACGCTCAGGTGGGGGAACAGCGCGTAGTTTTGGAAGACGGTGTTGACCGGGCGCTTCCACGCCGGGAGTCGCAGTGCCGGCGCTCCGGCAATGCGCAGGTCTCCGCTGTCGGGCAAATCCAAACCAGCGATGATGCGCAGCAAGGTGGTTTTGCCGCAGCCGGAGGGTCCGAGCAGCGAAAAGAACTCGCCGCGTCGGATTTGCAGGCTCACACCCGCGAGCGCCTCCATCGTGCCAAAACGTCGGGTCAGGTGCTGGCACTCGACCGCGAGATTGCTGGAGGTAGGTTTGAGTTCAACCGGTTGCAACGCGGCAGGTTTAACGAACCAGCTCCCGGATGACGAACGAAAATGTTAGCATGATCCCAAATGGGAGCGGTTTGCAGGGTGCTGTTGTGGCTAGTCCGCGTTCGGCTGCCGGGTCTCCGAACCTGGGGGAACCGGCTTCGCGTAAAGGCCGATGGCCAGCCCCATGACGATGGCCAGGCTGCCCCAGAGGTGCCCGGCGTGCAGCTTCTCACCCAGCCAAAGGACGGCCACCGGCACGCCCGCAACCGGTTGCGCGAGGATGGTCATGGCGGTGAGGTTCACGTCCGTCTCGCGGATGACCACGAGCCACAGTCCGTAGCCAAGGCTGGTGCAAACGATGGAGAGGAACGCGACCCATGCCCAGGCACTGGGAGGTAGCTGGGCGGCGGCCTTGAGGGTGGTCGGGCCGTCAATCGCCAAGTTGGCCAGCGTGCCGGCCACGAGCGACACGGCCAGAATCTTCATCGGCCCCACTCGTTCAAGCAGCGGCTTGCCCATGATCGAGTAGGCGGCCTCGCTCAGAAACGATGCGATGAAGACTGCACTGGCGGTCAGCCCGGCCCACTTGAAGTCGTCGGCCCACACGCGATTGAGCAGCGCCACGCCAACCAGCCCGAGGCCAAAGCCGAACCAACGTTGGGGGGCGATGTATTCGCGCAGGAAAATGGCAGCCGCAACGGCCGTCAGCAAGGGTTCCACCGCCATCAACACGGAGGAGTTTCCCGCCGAGCCCAGCAGGTTGCCCCAGACCTGAAGCCGGTGCCCCAGCGTAAAAACGATGACGCCCATGAGCGACGCCTTCCAGAAGTTGCGCCCGCGCGGCGTCGCGCCCGGCAGCCATGGCCAGACGATCATCATGCTCACTGCCGCGCCGCCGAAGCGCAGCGTGGCGATGCCGCCGTAGTCCAGATGTGCCTTGAGCGCCTGAATCGCCGAGAGCGAGACGGCCCAGAAGACGTTGAACAGCAGCAGCAAAATGAGGTGCGCCGGTTTCACAGCGCGCGGAGTGTTTCGGGCAGGGCAGGGGAGGTCGAGCTGAAAGCGGAGCACGCCGGCCAATGCCAATTTCACCGGGTTTGGGCGTTGGCGTCGGGAGTCTTAGACCAAGTTTTGCGGGGAAACCCCGCCTTGTTCGTAACACAATCGTAACATCACCGACATACTGACGGCACATGGCGTTTTCATGATTTGTCCGTGGCGTTCAAGCAACGCCCGGCTCAAATCAACATGACCAATCGTAATACAGGCCGATGGCAACGGACCGCGATGATCGCGGTTGCGACCGCAATCTTCACCGTGGGATCAGCTCAGGCTGCGGACGAGGCGTTGTCCAAGCTCCTCTCCATCCTCCGTGACCGTGGTTCGCTCACGGAAAAGGAATATCAGGATTTACTCAAGACCAGTGCCAAGCCGTTGGCAGTGCCTGCCCTAGGCTCATTGGAGGAGCGGCTTTCCAGTGACGAGCGCGTGATTCAGCGCATGGAGGCGGATCTGGAAAAGCAGCGCAAGGCGCTGGCCGAGATGAAGGGCCTGACCGATGGCACCTCCCCCGCGCTGGTGCGCAATGCGCTCAAGGAAAAGTGGTATGAACACATCAACCTCCGCGGCTACGTGCAGTTCCGGTTCAACCACGTCTTCAAGAAGGACGGTCCCGAGCTAGATGTGCCGGCCGACCGCTCGGTGCGCGAGACAGATTCATTCCTAATCCGCCGCGGTCGAATGATTTTCAGCGGCGACGTGACGGATCACTTGTTCCTATACGCCCAGACAGACTTGAACGGCTCAGTCGGCGGGACAGGGGACTTCGGCGTTCAGATGCGCGATCTCTATGGCGACATCGCCATCGACAAGGACAAGGAGTTTCGGTTTCGCGTGGGGCAAAGCAAAGTGCCGTTTGGCTGGGTGAACTTGCAGTCCAGTCAAAACCGCGCCCCGCTGGAACGCCCGGACGCGCTCAACAGCGCGGCGGAAGGCGAACGCGATGTGGGAGTGTTTTTCATGTGGGCGCCGGTGGAGGCGCGCCAACGGTTCAAGGATCTCGTCAAGTTGGGCCTCAAGGGCTCGGGTGACTATGGCGTGGTGGCCGTGGGGGCCTACTCGGGTCAGGGGCCGAATCGGCCGGATGCCAACGGCGAGCCGCACGTGGTGGCCCGCGTGAGTTATCCCTTCAAGCTGGATAACGGCCAGTATTTCGAGCTGGGCGCGAATGCCTATCACGGGCGGTATGTGCCCACGGTTTCGGCCATTGGCACACCTGCGTTAACACCTGCAGCTGCCGCGGGCGGAGTAGTGGATCGGCGCGCCGGCGTTACGGCCGTTTGGTATCCGCAGCCTTTCGGCGTGGAGGCCGAATGGATGATGGGCGAAGGCCCCACCCTGAGCCCCAATTTCCGTAACATCACCTCCGAGTTCCTGCATGGCGGGTATGTGCAGCTCAATTATCGTCAGCAAACCGATCATGGGCTGCTCTTCCCGTTTACGCGCTGGAACTACTACGATGGCGGCCGCAAGTTCGGCGCCAACGCCCCTGACTCGAAGGTCAATGAGGTGGACTTCGGCTTGGAATGGTCGCCCTGGCCGGAGGTTGAGCTGACGCTGGTCTACTCGCGCTCCTTTCAACGCACCAACACCCGCACCTTTCCCTATGCCAATACCACGGACGCAAATCGCGTCGGCATGCAGGTGCAGTGGAACTTCTGATTGCCAGCTGACACCAACACTTCACGAATCCGACACATGACTGCCACACAACGCTTCCAGACTCCGCCCATGAAACGTGCATCTGCCTGCCTGCTCGGCTTGGTCGCCACCCTCGCCCTCGTGGGTTCCGCCCACGCCGGCAACATCACCGTCAAAGGCTCCGACACCCTCGTTGTGCTCGCCCAGAAATGGGCCGAAGCCTACATGAGCAAGCACCCGGGCACGAAAATCCAGGTCACCGGGGGCGGCACTGGCACCGGCTTTGCCGCGCTTCAGAACAAGACCACCGACCTCTGCAACGCCTCGCGCAAGATCAAGCCCGGCGAGCAGGCCAACTGCATCAAGGCCTTTGGCCGTCGCCCCACGGAATACAAGGTGTGCCTCGACGGCCTTTCCCTCTATGTCAGCGCGGATAATCCAGTGAAAGAGCTGAGTCTCGCGCAGTTGGCGGACATCTTCACCGGCAAGACCCGCAACTGGAAGGAAGTCGGTGGCATGGACGCGCCCATCGTCGTCTACAGCCGCGAGAACAGCTCGGGCACCTACGAGTTCTTCAAGGAGCACGTGCTCCAGGGGAAAGATTTCGCCGTTGGAGCCCAGACCATGCCCGGCACCGCTGCGGTGCTCCAGGCCGTGGCCAAGGACAAGAACGGCATCGGCTACGGCGGCGCGGCCTACGGCGCGGGTGCCAAGCACATTCGCGTGAAGCAGGACGCCACCTCGCCCGCCGTCGAGCCGACGGAGGAAAACGTTCTCCGGGGTGCCTATCCCATCTCCCGCTCGCTCTTCGTTTACGTGAACCCTGCGCTCGACAAGGGCGAGGTGGCGCAATACCTCGCCTGGATCCGAAGTGACGAGGGCCAAAAGGTCGTCAAGGACGTCGGTTACTTCCCCCTGCCCAAAGACCAGCGCTGACCGGCCTCGGGAACTGCGTCCGGCGGGGAAAGTGCCCCGCACGAACGCGGCTGGCCATTCCGGGCCGGTGTTCCTAGGGTCTTCCCCGCGTGACACCCGCATCGCACAACTCGAAGCGCACCGTTGGCTGGATGGGCATCCATCGCGGCCACCGCGCGCGGCCCGCCGAGTGGCTCGCGGAGAAGTTCATCTTCCTGGTGTCGCTCACGGCGATCCTGATGGTCTTCCTGATCTTCATCTTCGTCGCGCGCGAGGCGTTGCCGATCCTGTTCGGCCAGATGAACAGCGCCGCCGCCCGCCCCGCCATACCGGCCAAGGAAATGGACCGGCTCAAACCGGAGGAACTGCGCGAATACCTTGGCCTGACCGCCGCCGAGTTCAAGCAGCTCGACAAGGAAGCCCTGCAGGCGCTCATGGAAGTGCGCGAGGAGGAGGCCAAGGAAGCGCCGAAAAACCCCGATGCCCAGGTCAACACGACGCAATGGCGCTACCTGCTCGGCCCTCACCAATGGGCGGACAGCCGGCCCGAGGAGCGCTACGTCTGGCAGCCGGTCGGGCGCATCCACAAATACAACCTCATCCCGCTCATCATCGGCAGCCTCAAGACCACGCTGGTGGCGCTGCTCTTCAGCGTGCCGCTGGCGCTCGCGGCAGCGATCTACGTGTCGCAGCTTGCTTCGCCGAGCTGGAAGGAATGGCTGAAGCCCGCCATCGAACTGCTCTCCGGCGTGCCCTCCGTCGTCCTGGGTTTCTTCGCACTCATCGTGATGGCGACATTTTTGCAGGGCACGTTCGGCTATGAATCGCGCCTAAACGCCTTCGTGGCTGGCATCGCGCTCGGCCTGGCGGTGATCCCGGTCGTCTTTTCCATCGCTGAGGATGCGCTGACCAGCGTGCCGCGCAGCTACACCCAGGCAGCGCTGGCCTTGGGCGCATCCAAATGGCAGGCCGCGTGGCAGGTCGTGTTGCCGGCCGCCGCGCCGGGTGTTTTCGCCGCCGTGGTGCTGGGATTCGGCCGCGCCATCGGCGAGACGATGATCGTGCTGATGGCCAGCGGCAATGCGACCATTGTGTCCTGGAGCCTGTTCGACTCCACGCGGTCCATCACGGCCACCATTGCAGCAGAGCTGGCCGAGGCGGTCTTCGGCGGGCACCACTACCGGATGCTGTTTCTCATCGGCGCGATGCTCTTCGTCGTTACGTTTCTCACGAACCTGGCGGGCGACCTCATCATGCACCGCCTGAAGGACCGGCTGGAAGGGAGGGCGAAATGACGGCCGCTCCGCCAAAAGCCCCGCGGCTCGATTTTCGCTCGCGCGGCTTTGACTTCGCATCGTTTGCCTTCACCGGCGTGACCGGCCTGGCCACGGTCTTCATTCTGGCCATCCTGGCGGTCATCCTTGTCAACGTGGTCTGGCATGGGTGGGGCACGTTTTCGTGGCGGTTCCTTACCACCGGCATGACGACGGCGGCGGGCGGAGCCAAGGACATGTTCAACGCGGGCGAAGCCGGCGTGCTGCCCATGATCATCGGCACCGCGCTGCGCGTGCTGGTCATGACCATCGTCGTCGTGCCCGTGGGCGTGATCACGGCGGTTTACCTTACGGAATACGCGCAGTCCACGGCGTGGAGCACGCGCATCATCCGCGGCGCGGTCAGCAACCTCGCGGGCGTGCCGAGCATTGTGTTCGGCCTGTTCGGCCTCGGGTTCTTCATCAGCTTCTTTGGGCGTGGGTTGGATGGGGGCGCGCTGGAGCCGCATTGGGGCAAGCCTGCCATCCTGTGGGCCTCGCTGACGCTCGCGGTGATGACGCTGCCGCTGGTCATCGTGGCAACGGAGGAATCCCTGCGCGCCATCACGCCCGGGCTGCGCGAGGCAAGTCTGGCGCTCGGGGCGACGAAGCTGGAAACCATCCTCAAGATCGTGCTGCCCGAGGCACTGCCGGGCATCCTCACCGGCGGAATTCTTGCCGTCGGCCGGGCCGGGGGCGAGGTTGCTCCCATCCTGTTCACGGGAGCCGCCTACTACATGCGTGATCTGCCCCACTCGCTCACGGACCAGTTCATGGATCTGGGGTATCACGTCTTCATCCTCAGCACGCAGTCGCCGGACATCGAGAAGACCCGGCCCATCCTCTTCGCCACCGTGCTGGCGCTCCTGCTCTTGACACTGTCACTGAACTTGGTTGCCGTCCTCGTGCGTGCGCGGGTGCGCCGGAAGATGCGCGCCGCCCATTGACCATGCCCGCCTTCAACGCCGCCTCCGTCCAGCTCAACCGCGCCGCCCCGGCGGAAGGCGCGGGCGCGCCGCTCATCGAGTGCGAGCGCGTCAACCTCCACTACGGCCCGGCCCACGCGCTCAAGGACATTTCGCTCACCATCGGCGAGCGCCATGTCACGGCCTTCATTGGTCCGTCGGGCTGCGGCAAGTCCACCTTCCTGCGGTGCTTCAACCGGATGAACGACCTGATTGACTCAGTGCGCATCGCGGGGATGATCAAGATCGGGGGGCAGGACATTTACGGCCACGACGTCGATGTGATCGAGCTGCGGAAACGCGTGGGCATGGTCTTCCAGAAGTCGAACCCGTTTCCCAAATCCATCTACGAGAACATCGCCTACGGCCTCCGGCTGCACGGCATGAAGGCCCGCACCGAACTGGACGCCGCCATCGAGCGGAGCCTGCGCGGGGCGGCGCTGTGGGACGAGGTGAAGGACCGGCTGCACGGCAGTGCGTTGGGCCTCTCCGGTGGCCAGCAGCAGCGGTTGTGCATCGCCCGGGCCATCGCTATTCGGCCGGAAATCATCCTGATGGACGAGCCGGCCAGCGCACTGGACCCCATTGCCACGGCGAAAATCGAGGAGCTGATCCTGGAGCTGAAGCGCGAGTTCACCATCGTCATTGTCACGCACAACATGCAGCAGGCCGCCCGCATCTCGGACTACACGGCCTTTTTCTACCTCGGCGAACTGGTCGAGTTCGACCGCACCGCGAAGATCTTCACCAACCCGTCCAAGAAACAGACGGAGGACTACGTGACCGGAAGATTTGGCTGAACAACCACGCCCCACGCCCCATGCTCCCCCACGACCAAGAATTTGCCGCGCTCAAGGAAAAGCTGCTGACCATGTCCAGCCTCGCCACCACCGCCATCCAAAACGCCATCAAGGCGCTGGTCGAGCGGAACGATGACCTCGCCCGACAAGTCGAACAGGCGGACGATCAGTTAGACGCATTGGAGATCGAGCTCGACGAGCTGGCCATCACCCTCTTGGCGCGCGGTCCGGTCGCCAGCGATTTGCGGACGATCACGGTTGCCATGAAGATCACGCACGACCTTGAGCGCACCGGCGACGAGGCCACCGCCATCGCCCGCCGCGCCGTGGACCTCAACAAGGAGCCGCAGCTCAAGCCCTATGTGGACATCCCGCGCATGGCCACGATGGCGCTGGAGATGCTCAACGACGGTCTGGATGCGTTCGTCAGCCGCGACACCGCCCGCGCCCGCGGCGTGCTCCCGCGCGACAAGGAAGTGGACACGCTGAACAAGCAGCTTCAGCGCGAGCTGGTCAGCTACATGGTGGAAAACCCGGCGACCATCACGCGCTGCCTGAACCTGATGCAGATTTCGAAACGGCTTGAGCGCATCGCCGACCACGCGACCAACATCGCCGAGGAAGTGGTTTACCTCTACGAAGGCCGCGACATCCGCCACACCGGCAAGGACGCGAAGGCGTGAGCCGGAGGCCCGCCCGCGAACCGTTCACTTCAGCCTCGGCAGGCTGGCCGCGGCGACGGCTTGACCGTGGCGTTTGTCCTGCTCGTCGGGCACGTGAAATTGAATGCGCTGGGCCAGCGCGGGAAACTCCACCTTCAGCACGTCCTTTGCCCCGGCGATGATGACATCACCGCCCGCACCGCTGGTCACGCGACCCAGGATGAGCAGGTGGCTGAAGTCGTAGAAATCCGCGTAGTGCGCCAGCGCGTAGCCGAGGTAGGTGCCGATGGTCTCGTAAATTTTCCGCGCGCGATAGTCGCCGGACTTCATCAGGCCCTGCACCAGTTTGAGTTTCTCCGGCAGCGGCAGCTTCGCATCCACCGCGATGCCCGAGACCGGCAGCAGCCGCCCGACGGCCTGCTGCGAGAAGTATTGCGCGCCCACGCCGTAGTCGCCGCTCCACTCGTCGCACGCGGCGGCGGGGTTGTAATCCACGGGCGCAAACGCGAGTTCACTCAACCACGTCGTGATGTTGCCGCTGGGCGTCACGTAACCGACGGCCTGGCTCGTGCCCATGGCGATGCCAAGCACGCCATTCACACCGAGCGACATCGAGCCAGCAAGCGCGGTGACTTCGCCGTCGTTCGCGACTTCCAGTGGCACGCCGTTCCACGCCTTCTGCACTTCGAGGAAGAGGTCTTTCACGCGCGCGTTGAACACGTCCGGCGCGACGCCCCGGAAGAGTGAGGCGACCTTTACCCGGTTGTTCACATAAACTCCGGCTGCGCTGGCGCCGATTGCGTCCACGCGGGGCAGGTGCGCGGCGGCCTTGCGGATCGAGTCCATGATGCCGTCGAAGTGATACTGCGGGTCGGGGTGAAAGTAGGGATCCCAGACCGTCTCCTCACTGAAGACGACCTTGCCCTCCCGCACGGCGGCCACCTTGCGGTCGCTGCCGCCCAGGTCGAAGCCGATGCGGCAGCCGTCGAGGTTGCGGCCGAGGGGCTGCACGTTGGCGCGTTCGGGTGGGAGGCCTGCGGCAGCGCACGCGATGACTTCGAGGGGCCGGTCGTAAACGCGTTCGCCGATGAGGTTGGAATCGAACTTGCCCGTGGCGGTCTCGCGGAAGTGTGCCTGAAGCTGCGCGGCCAGCTCCTTCGGCCCGGCAAAGTGGAAGCGCCAGCCGCCCCGCTGCCACAGGAGAAACTTCGCCAACCGCTCGACATGGCTGAAATTCCCCGCCGCGAGCAGGTGGCCCTCGGGCGCGAGTTCCGTGTGGCAGTGGAAGACCGAGCCGTCCGCCTGCTCCAGTGCGAGTGTCACGGGCACGGCTTGGCCGGTGGCGCGCACCGCATCGCGGAAAGCATGCGTGGCCAGCACGGCGGGACGGAAGGCGGGATCAAGCACCGGCGTGACACGCGGGGCGGGCAGCGGAAGGCCTCGGTTGATGTTCATGCGCGCCGGTTTTAGCGGGCGAAGGGATGCGGTTCAAGGCCGGCGGGGCGGAACCTCATGGCCCTTTCCGGGCAAGTTCCGGAGAGCCCCTGCCAACCGGCGGCGAGTAGCTCGGCCTGAGATTCGGCAGACTGGCGTTGCCGGTGCACTTCCGGCACACAACACAAACATGCAAACCACCATCAATCGGGCCGCTTGGGATGTAGCCGAGTCGGAGTTTCCTCGGACCGGTTCACCGGCGGACAAGCTGCGGTTCATGCTGCGCTACGCGGTGCTTGCCCCCTCGAACCACAATACCCAGCCGTGGCTTTTCCGCGTGCGCGGCAGCTCGGTCGAACTCTTTGCCGACCGTGCCCGGGCCCTCCGTGTTACGGATCCCGACGACCGACAGTTGCTCATCAGCTGCGGTTGCGCGCTGTTCCAGCTGCGGGTGGCGATGTGGCACTTCGGGCATCTGGATGAGACGCGTCTTCTGCCCGAGCCGGGCGATCCCGATCTGCTGGCACGCGTGACTTTGGGGGAAGAGGATACGCCCACGCCGCAGCAGGAGGCTTTGTTTCATGCCGTTCTCAAGCGGCGCACCAACCGCCAGCTCTTCCACGAAGTGCCGCTTCCCGAGGAACTCAATCACGAGTTGATCCGGGCTGCCGAGCGGGAGGAAGCGTGGCTTCACTTCGTGAACGGCCGCGATGAACGGAACGCGATCGCCGACCTGATTGCCGAGGGGGATCGGCGTCAGTGGGCCAACCAACGCTTCCGTCTCGAGCTGGCCGCTTGGCTGCATCCCAACGATAGCGTCGCGCGCGATGGCATTCCGAATTCGGCCCAGAGCGCGGGCGATCTGCTCTCGGTGGCTGGGCCCATCGTCATCCGCACCTTTGATCTCGGCGAAGGTCAGGCAGCCAAGGATCGGGATGTCGCGGCTTACTCGCCCGGCTTGGTGGTGCTGGGCACCGACGCCGATGAGCCACGGGCGTGGATTTGCGCCGGGCAGGCGCTGGCACGGGTGCTCCTGCGTGCGTGCGCCTCCGAAGTGTGGGCCTCCTACCTGAACCAGCCGATTGAGACTGCGAGCCTCCGGCCCAAGGTAATGGAAGTCATCAACCGTCCGGGGCATCCGCAGCTCATCCTGCGGCTCGGTTACGGGCCCAACGTTAACCCCACTCCCCGTCGCATGGTGGATGAGGTGTTGATCCCTCTTGTCTGACTTCACGCGTCGGCCAAGTTGGCACCGCGTTGGAATCCGGGTAGCGTCCAATGGCTGGCGGTTGCCACCATCTCGTTACCATGTCACTCAAACTAAAGCTCAAGGAAGGCGATGCCGCTCCCGCCTTTTGCACACCGGATGCCAGCGGCAAATCGGTCTCGCCCAGTGATTTCAAAGGGCGGCCGATAATCCTCTACTTCTATCCTAAGGATGACACGCCGGGTTGCACCAAGGAGGCTTGCGGCTTCCGGGATGCCTACGCCGACTTTGCGGCCAAGGGCGCGGTGATTCTCGGCGTCAGCACGGACTCCGTGAAGTCCCACGACAAGTTCACCAAGAAGTTCAAGCTGCCGTTCCCGCTGCTCTCCGACGGGGAAAAGCAGATCGTAAACGCCTACGGTGTGTGGGGTGAAAAAACCTTCATGGGGCGGCGTTACGAAGGCATTCATCGCGTCACCTTCCTGATCGGCGGGGACGGCCGCATCCAGAAGATTTGGCCGAAGGTGAAGCCGGAAGAACACGCGGCGGAAGTGCTCGCGGCTTTGGGTTGAGCGCGCCGGAGTGCGGCTTTCTGGCTTTCCGCCGGCGGGCCGTCGCTTAGTTTCTCGGGCATGCAACCGCTCTCGCGCCGCTCGCTCGTCCTCGGCCTGTCTGCATCGGCCTCGTGTCTGTCTGCTGAAACGTTCGCGGCTGCCTCTCCTGCCCCGCGCCCTCTGCGCGTCTGCCTTGTCTCCGGTTCGCAGGATTCCAAGCCTTACAGCACGGACGAGTCGCTCGCCGCGCTGGCCCGCTACTTGGAGGGGGAGCACAAGATGGTTTGCACACTGCTCACGTGGGATGCCACTAGCGCAGGCTTCAAGGACATCGAGAAGCTGCTGGCGGCGGACGTTGCCGTCTTCTTCGTCCGGCGCAAGACGCCCAACGCGCACAACCTCGACGTGCTGCGCAAGTTCTTCGCCTCGGGCAAGGGCTTCGTCGCGCTGCGCTCCACCAGCCACGCGTGGGAGAACTGGCCCAACTTCGACGCCGAGGTGCTCGGCGCGAAATACGGCGGCGCGAAGGGCGGCAACTTCGGTAACGTGCAAAAGCTCACCCGCAAGCCCCATCCAATCTGGTCCGGCACGGACGACTTCGACACGAAGTGCGACATCTACCGCTACGGCCCGGTCGCGGCTGACGTGCAGGTCCTGATGGAAGGTGAGAACAAGAACGGCGTCATGCCCGTGGCGTGGACGCGAATGCATTGCGGCGCACGGCTCTTTCACCTCGCGCTCGGCTACGCCTACGATCTGGAGAAGCCCTCATTCCGCCGCATCGTGGCCAACGCGCTGCGATGGGTGAGCGAGAAATAGCGGCGGGCGTCCCGCCTGCCGCCACGCGTCACGCCATCACATCCCGCACCACGTTGCCGAACACATCGGTCAGGCGGAAATCGCGGCCGGCGTGGTGGTAGGTGAGGCGCTCGTGGTCGAGGCCGAGCAGGTGGAGGATCGTCGCGTGGAAGTCGTGAACGTGGACGGGCTTGTCCGCCACGGTCAGGCCAATGTCGTCGGTCGCGCCATAAGTCAGACCAGGCTTCACGCCGCCGCCGGCCAGCCAGCAGGTGAATGCGCGGCAGTGGTGGTTGCGCCCGCCGTTCGCGCCATCGGGCGTGCGGCCGAATTCCGTCGTGAACATGACCAGCGTGTCGTCGAGCATCCCGCGGTCCTTGAGGTCGCGGATGAGCGCGGCGATGGGCTGGTCCACTTTCTTCGCGAGGTTCGCGTGGCTCTTGATGTTGCCGTGCGCGTCCCAGTTGCCGCTGGAGCCGGTGTCAATCAGCTCGATGAACCGCACGCCGCTCTCCGCCATGCGCCGCGCGACGAGCGTCTGCCACGCGAAGCTCTTGTTGTCGCCGCGCTCGACGCCGTATTGCCGCAGCATGAAGTCCGGCTCCTTGCGCAAGTCCAGCAAGTCGGGCGCGATGGTTTCCAGGCTCGCCGCCGTGCGGAAGCTCAACATCCGCGCGGCCAGCTCGCCTTCGTTCGGACGCGCGGCGCGGTGCTGCTCGTTGAGGCGCTGGAGCATCGCCAGCTCCTTGTCCTGCAACGCGCGCGGGTTGTCCGCGTGTGGCTTGAGGTGTGGGATGGGATTGTCGCCCGGCGTGATGCAGACGCCTTGATGGTAGGCCGGCAGGAAGTTGCTGTCCCAAACCTGCGAGCCGGCGTAGGGCTTGTCTTTGCAGAAGACGACGTGCGACGGGAGGTTCGGGTTCTCCGTGCCGAGGCCGTAGCTCACCCACGCGCCGATGCCCGGCAGCGCGGAGCCCTGCGACCCGGTGTGCATGTGCAGCGTCGCCTCGAAGTGATCGTTCTGGTCGCCCTTCATCGAGCGGATGACGCAGAGGTCGTCCACCACGCCGTTGAGGTGCGGGAAAAGCTCCGTGGTCTCGATGCCGCATTGGCCGCGCTTCGCATGCGCCCACGGGGAAGCGGTCAAGGCGCCGCGTCCGAACTTCTCGCCGTGCCGCTTGGCCAGTTCCGGCTTGGGGTCGAACGAATCCATGTGCGACATGCCGCCGGTGAGGAAGACCATGATGACGCGCTTGGCGCGGGGCGCGAAGTGCGGGGCGCGGGGCGCGAGCGGGTGCGGCTCCGGGTCCGGCGCGGCGAAGAGCGGGAAGAGCCGTTCGGCGAGGCCGAAGCCGGCGCACGCGCCCGTGGCGAGCGCGGAGCGGCGCAGCAGCGAGCGGCGGGAAAGGGCAGGGGAGGTCATGTGCGTGGGGAAAATGCGGTCTAACGACCAAGTTGAGCGTGCGCCTCCGGACGCACCTTGTCGGCTGTTCGGTTAGTCATCACGGTTCCCTCCTTGAGCGCCACAGGCTGGCAATCTTCTGCGATAGGTAGTGCTCGCCCGCCGCCAGCGCCGCCAGCAATGCAGAGCCGGCGGGAATTAGAAAACAATTCGCGACCAACAAACGCCAACCACGTATTTCTTCGCCATTCCAGACGATGTTACTTGGGGGACTAGCAAAGGTGAAAACGAGGGCAAATCCGATCGAAAAGACTGCCAGTGAAAGGATGAACACACCCGCAAAGCGCTCTCTGACCGTCGCTTCAGAGGTAAGGAACTTGTATTTCATAGCGCGCAACGATGCCTGCTAGTGGATTGAACCGTTCTTTCTCATCCCCTGCCGATGGGAGGGATTACAAGGCCCGCGTTCAGCGATTTCATCTCTCAAGCCGGCGCTGGCCAGAAGCGCAGCTCCGTAGGAGCCAAACATAAATAGCCGTGGGTGTAGTGAGCAACGCGAACGAAACCCACGGACAACCGGAAAACCCATTGCAACCGCGTAGCGGTTGAACGATTCCGTCCGCGGGCCACCGGGTTCAACCACTACGTGGTTGCGAACATTTTGGGCGACGCAACCGTGGGTTCCGTTCGCGTTGCTCACTTCACCCACGGCTACTGTTGTGTCGCCCCTGACGGGGCGAAACGTGCCGAGGGATAGTCTCGAACCCGTGCCAGCGACTTCCAGTCGCCGCGTTGCGGGTGGACACGCCGAGACGCGTTGGGACTGCTGTTGCCCACAGACGGCGGCTGGAAGCCGCCGGCACGGGGGCTCGGCTCCGTAGGAGCCAAACATGAGTAGCCGTGGGTAGAGTGAGCAACGCGAACGCAACCCACGGACAACGAACAAACCCGTCGCAACCGCGTAGCGGTTGAACGATTCCGTCCGCGGGCCACCGGGTTCAACCGCTACGCGGTTGCGGGCATTTTTGGGGACTAAACCGTGGGTTACGTTCGCGTTGCTCACTTCACCCACGGCTACTCGTGTATCGCCCCTTACGGGGCGAAGCGTGCCGACGGATAGGCTTGAGCGAGTGGTGCGACAGTTGGCGAACGAACGGCTCATGGCTCAATCCAGATACACAAACTCGTTCGCCGAGAGCAGAAGGCGGCACACGCTGGTCCAGATGCGGAGTTCCTTCTCGGTGGCGTCCTTGCTGTCCACACTCTTGGCGTAGTCCTTCGCGTAGGCGGTCAGGTCGGTGAGTTCGTCCTTGGTGGGCGGGCGGTTGTAGGCGAACAAGTGCGCTTGCCGGATGCGTTCTTCAGGCTGCTGGCTGGCGGACATGACGCGTGCGGCGAGCGAGCGGGCGTTGTCGCGGATGAAGTCGCTGTTCATCCAGAAGAGCGCCTGGAGCGGCACGGTGGAAACGGGACGGCGGGCGTTGCACTCGTTCGGGTTCGGGCCGTCGAAGAGTTCCATGTAGGGATGCTTGCCCAGTCGGCGCGACGGCAGATACACGCTGCGATACTCATGGCTGGAGTCGGCGAGGAAGGGGCGGTGCTGCGTGTAGGGATACTCGTTCTTCTCGTTCGGCTTGGGGAATGGATGGGCGCCGGGATTGCCGGTTTTGAGCCGCCCGCTGACGAAGAGCGTGGCGTCGCGCATGGACTCGGCGTCGAGTCGATGGCGGGGGAAGCGCCAGTAGAGTTTGTTCTCGGGATCAGCTTTTGAAGTGAGACCCGTCACATCGTCTCCGACGAAGGAGGATTGCTGCCACGTGGCGCTGGTCAGAATCAGCCGGTGCATCTCCTTGAACGACCAGCCGCGCCGGACGAACTCGCCCGCGAGCCAGTCGAGCAGTTCCGGCTGCGTGGGCGGGCGGCCTTGCGCGCCGAACGTGTCAGCCGTCTCGACAATGCCCTTGCCGAAGTGGTGCATCCAAATGCGGTTCGCGACGACGCGCGCTGTGAGCGGGTTATCCGCGCTGGCTATCCATTGCGCCAGTTGCAGGCGGCCGGATTCGCCGGCGGGGATTTGCGGCGTGGACTTGTTCAGCACGGAGAGGAAACCGCGCGGGGTCTTGTCTCCGGGTGACTTTGGGTCGCCCTTCATCTGGATGAACACGTCGCCGATGTCTTCGGGCTTCTTCTTGTCCGTCACGGCCCATGCGATGCCGCCGTCGGGCAGCGGGACGAAGTTCTTCCGTGCGCGGCCCTGCTCGGTGCCGGCGTGCGGATACTGGGTGCTCGCGAAGTAGCCGTAGAGGCCGTAGTAGTCCTCGGTGGAGATGGGGTCGAACTTGTGGTCGTGGCAGCGCGCGCAGCCGATGGACATGCCGAGCATCCCCTTGCCGATGGTCGAGAGCGTGTTCTCGATGACCAGGTGCATGTCGGCGTATTCGCCGTTGTTGAAGCGCCGTGTCACGGCGACGAAGCCGGTGGCGAGGATGCGCTCGCGGGCGCGCACGGTCGGCTCGCGCTTGACCAGCAGGTCGCCGGCGATTTGCTCGGTGATGAACTGGTCGTAAGGCAGGTCGGCGTTGAAGGCATCAATCACGTAGTCGCGATACAAACGCGCCTCGGGCACGGGCGCGTCCGCGCCGTCGCCCGACGTATCGGCGTAACGCGCAGCGTCGAGCCAGTGGCGGCCCCAGCGTTCGCCGTAGTGCGGTGAGGCGAGGAGTTGGTCAATGAGCTTGGCGATGGCTGACTGCCGATTGCCGGCTTGAACGGAGCGCTCGAAATCCGCGACCTGCTCGGGCGTTGGCGGCAGGCCGAGGAGGTCGAAATAGAGGCGGCGGACCAAGGTGCGGTGGTCAGCGGGCGGGCTTGGCTTGAGCCCGCGCTTCTTCAATTCGGCCAAGATAAAGCGGTCAATCGGATGGCTGGACCAGCTTGCCTCGGCGGGCGGCTGAACGGCGCGCACGGGTTGATAGGCCCAGTGCTTCGGGTCAGGTGCGGCGGCGCGGGAGGAACGCGGCGAGCCGACGGTAAAAAGAACCGTCAACAGGCTGGCGGCGGTAAGGGCATGGAGCACCCGGGGCATCGGCAGTTTCAGACGAAGCAACGCGCTCGGAGGATTCAGAAACCTTGCCGGTGGCTGGCCTCAGATTTCCACCTGCATGCCAAGCTCGACGACGCGGTTGGCGGGCAGGCCGAAGTAGCTGGTGGCGGTGGAGGCGTTACGCGCGAGCAAGGAGAAGAGCCACTTGCGCCAGTGCCAGAGCCGGGCCTTGCCGGTTTCCAAGATGGTTTCGCGGCTAAGGAAGAAGGTGGTTTTCGGAATCTCAATCGGGCCGCCCGCAATCGGCGACTCGGCCAAGAGTTTCAGAATGTTCGGCTCTTCCATGAAGCCGTAGCGGCCGACGACGCGCTGAAAGCCGGCGGGAAATTGCTCGACGGACACGCGTTCGGCATCGGGCACGTGGGCTTCCTCAGTGACAATGACGGTCAAAAGGATGTTCCGCTCGTGGAGGATTTTGTTGTGTTTGAGGTTGTGAAGCAGGGCGACGGGCGTGCCGTTGGGATTGCCGGCCATGAAGATCGCCGTGCCGGGCACGCGGAGCGGCGGGTTGGCCTGGATGTCGGACAAGAAGAGGTCGCGCGGGAGTGTGGCGTCTTTGATGCGTTCCCATACGAGTTGGCGTCCGGTCTTCCAGGTGGTCATGACGGCGAAAATGGCGGCACCGGCCACGAGCGGGAACCACCCGCCGTGAGGGACCTTAAGGAGGTTGGAGGTGAAGAATGACAATTCGATGGCCAGCAGCAGACCGCACAGGCCGCCCGCTTGCCATCGGCTCCAGCGCCACAGCCGGCGGGCGGCAAAGTAAAAGAGTGCGGTGGTGATAATCTCGGTCCCTGCCACTGCTACCCCGTAAGCGGCGCTGAGGTGTGATGAGTTGCCGAAACCTAGCACCAGCCCGATGCACGCCACCATGAGCGCCCAGTTCACGTGAGGCATGTAAATCTGCCCGCGTTCGTGCTGGCTTGTGTGGCGGATGAGCATGCGCGGCAAGTAACCAAGCTGAATGGCCTGCATGGTCAGCGAGAAAGCTCCGGAGATGAGCGCCTGCGACGCGATGCAAGCCGCCGCCGTTGACAGCGCCACGAGCGGATATAGCGCCCACGTCGGCGCAAGCCGGAAGAACGGGTTCGACGCATTGGTTGGGCTGGGGTCATCCAGTAAGAGCGCCCCTTGGCCGAGGTAGTTTAGGAAAAGCGCTGGAAGCACGATGCCAAACCACGCGCGCCGAATGGGCCGCACGCCAAAGTGGCCCATGTCCGCATAAAGCGCCTCGCCCCCAGTAACCACGAGGAAGACCGCGCCAATGATGGCAAAGCCGAGCTTGCCGTTGTTGAGCAGCAATTGTGCGCCGTGCCAAGGGTTAAAGGCCTGCAGAACTTCGGGCTTGCGCCAGACGCCGGATAATCCCAGCCCCGCCAGTGCCAGGAACCATACCACCATGACTGGGCCAAACATGCGCCCCACGCGCCCGGTGCCGAGCCGTTGCAAGCTAAACAACCCCACAAGGATGCCCACCGCAATTACGGGCACGAGCTTACCCATCCATGGGGCTGCCACTGCGAGTCCCTCCACCGCGCTTGTTACGGTCATGGCGGGTGTGATCATTCCGTCACCATACAGTAACGCCGCGCCGAAGACGCCTGCCGCCACCAGCCATGCGCGCAGTGGCGCGGACCGTTCCCGATCTGGAAACGCCAGCGCCAGAAGCGAAAGAATACCGCCTTCGCCTCGGTTGTCCGCGCGGAGCACGAATCCCAAGTATTTAGTGCTTACGATGATGATGAGAGACCAGAAGATCAGCGAAAGCACGCCCAGCACGTTTGCTGACGTGACGGGAAGCGGGTGAGCACTCTCCGGGTTGAAGCACTCGCGCATCGCGTAGAGTGGGCTGGTGCCGATGTCGCCAAAGACGACGCCGAGGGCGGCCAGAGTAAGCGCTCCGAGCGCGGGGCGGGCCGAATCGTTGCTTTGCATGACTGCGCGGGAAGTTTGGTGGAAACGAAGCGTGGCGACGAATCAAATCCGAACCCATTGACGGGCCGTGGGCAGCTTGGTGCGTGCCGGCTGCTCCGCGTAGAAGCGGGTCAATCCGCACGCGGCACACGCGACCACCTCAAACTGGGCGAACCGGAAAAAGCCGCCCAAGCCAGGCAACAGCGCGGGGCCGTGGCCACCGTTTGCGTTGGTGGTGGTTCGGTAGAGCGACTTCGCACCGCATTCGGGACAGGACACGTCAGTTTTCATAGCACACACGCTGCTGCGCCGGGCGCGGTGAAGCGCTGGCACCCGTCCTTGTGGGACGGAGGTTGACCAAACGGGGTGAACGTGGGTGCCGCACCTGCGGCCCAGAGGCTCGCCCTTTCCCATGCCTGCGAGGTTAGCTGTCGGGCTGGGCCTGGAAAGTGGCCCCGGCGTTTCCGCCGTTCGCCCCGGTCCGGTTGCCCGGACGTTGGGTCCCCCGCTCGCGGCTTCGGGAAGAGGCCGCGATTCGGCTGCTGGGCAAAGGAGTCTCACACTCCGCGTTGGCTGTCAAACCACCGGCTGCTCACGTGCGTGTCGTCCTAATACTAATCCTGCTCTCCGGGGAACGGTGGCCGGAAGAGGATTAAGATCCGGAGTTGGAGAAAGAAACGCAGCACTTCCGCCATTGCCTTCAAGCAGCCGGCCGACATACTCCTGCGCCATGCAACGCCGACTGCTTTTTTTCGCACTTTGCCTGTCGTTCTCCCTGCTCCGCGCCGTCGCCGCCGATGATTACAAGCCCGGCCCTGACTCCCAGCCGCAGCCCGGCGTGCCGCAGGGCACCGTTGAGAAATTCACCTTCAAGACCAGCAAGATTTACCCCGGCACCGAGCGTGACTACTGGGTCTATGTGCCCAAGCAATACACGCCCACCCGGCCCGCCGCGTTGATGGTGTTTCAGGATGGCGGCGGTTACCAAACTACCAATGGCTCCTTCCGCGCGACCGTGGTGATGGACAACCTCATCCATCGGAAGGAAATGCCCGTGACCATAGGCGTGTTCATCAACCCCGGTTCCGTGCCGCCCGCCGAGCCGGGCCAGAAGGCGCGCAGCAACCGCAGCTTTGAGTATGATTCTCTGGGTGACGCCTATGCGCGCTTTCTGCTCGAGGAGCTGCTGCCCGAGGTGGAGAAGAAATGGCAGGTGACGCAGGATCCCGCCGGCCGCTGCACCGTGGGCATCAGCTCCGGCGGCATCTGCGCCTTCACCGCTGCGTGGGAACGGCCCGGCTCGTTCGGCAAGGTCATCAGCCACATTGGCAGCTTCACGAACATCCGGGGCGGCCACGTCTATCCTGCGCTGATCCGCCCGCTGTCAAAGGATGCCCCCGCAACCGCCTCCGAGGCGGAGAAGAAACTTCACGCGCAGCGCCGCGCGCTCCGGGTCTTCCTGCAGGAAGGCAGCAACGACCTCGACAACCTGCACGGCAACTGGCCCTTGGCGAACCGCGAGATGGAGGCCGCGCTCAAGTTCGCGAAGATCGACTCGCAGCTCGTCATGGGGGATGGCGGCCACAGCGGCAAGCACGGCGGCGCGATCCTGCCGGACACGCTCCGCTGGATCTGGCGCGATTACGCGAAGTAGCTCACTGCACTTCCAGGAGCTCCACTTCGAAGATGAGCGTGGCGTTTGGCGGGATGGCCCCCGGATAGCCGCCTTCGCCGTAGCCCAGTTCCGGCGGGATGGTCAGCTTCACCTTGTCGCCCACCCGCATCCGTGCCACCGCGATGTCCCAGCCGGCGATGACTTCGTTCATCCCCACCGTGAAGGAGAATGGCTCGCCCCGGTCCACCGAGCTGTCGAACTTGGTCCCATTTGTCAGCCAGCCGGTGTAATGCACCACCGCCACGTTGCCTTGGCCGGGCGACGGCGCGTCTGGCGCCTCGGTAATGTGGAGAAGTTCGACAAAAAGTTTGGGGGCGGCGTCTTGTGACATCGGTCGAGGCTAGGGGAGGACGTTGCCAAGTCGCAAGCCGCGTCTCGGTGCGCCCGAACTTATCCCGCGGCGTCCGCGGGTTGGGCGGCCGGCGCATCCCTGAACAGCACTGCGAAAACGACAATCAGCACGGCCGACATCACGGCCGGCACCAGCCAGATGCCAGCCCAATGGTGCGTCGCGCCGCCGGCGTTCGTGTAATGCTGTCCCACCACGCCGGAGAGCCAGGACCCCACGAACATTCCGGCACCCAGCGTCACGAACGCATGAAAGCCCTGCGTGGCTGCGCGGATGTCCTCGGTGGCGCGCTGGTCCACATACATCCTGCCCATGACGAAGATGTAGTCGTAGCACATGCCGTGGACGGCGATGGCCACGAAGAGCATCCACGTCGCGTTCGCGGCCTGCGGGAATTGCGTCAGCAAGCCGAAGCGCACCGTCCACGCCACCATGCCGAGGATGAGAATGCCTTTCACCCCGAGCCGCTTGAGCAGGAACGGCAGCAGCAGGAGAAAGACGACATCCGACACTTGGCCGATGGTCATCTTCGCCGCCGCGTTGGGAATCTTCAGCTCGTTCATGAAGGCGTTCATCCAACTGAAGTAGAAACTCAGCGGCACGCAGATGAGGAACGAGCAGATGATGAACGTGCAGAACGAGCGGTCGCGCATGAGTTGGAGCGCGTCGAGGCCGAGCATGGTGCGGGCGTTGACCGGCGCGCCCGCGCCCTTGGGCGGCGTGTGCGGCAGCGTGAACGAGTAGAGGCCCATCACCAACGCCGCGCCCGCCGCGAGCTGGAACATCCCGGCGTTGTCCTCGAACTTGAGCGCGCTGACCGTGATTCCGGCGGCAATCCACCCCACGCTGCCCATGAGCATCACCAGCGGGAACTCCTTGGCCGGATTTTTCGAGTGGGTGAGGGTGAGCGCGTTGGTCAGCCCGTGGCCCGCCATGTAGCTGATGGTGTAGGCGATGAGCACCGGGTAGAACTGGCCGAAGGATTTCAGCGTTGAGACATACCAGAGCAGCGCCGCACCCAGCAGGTGCAAAACACCGAGCAGCCGTTGCGTGGCGAAGAAGCGGTCGGCCACAATGCCCGCGAAGAACGGCGACACCATCGCGCCGATCGCCGTGCTGCCGTAGGCCAGGCCGATCTGAGCGCCTTCAAACTTCAGCGTGGCATTGAGATACGTGCCCATCGTGACATACCAGGTGCCCCACACGAAGTAGTGGAGGAACACCATCAGCCAGAGCCGGGAAAAAAGCGCGAGGGACATGTGTGTGGTTTGGAGTTCATCTACCGACTCGTGCCAGCCTGCCCCCATTCAGGTCCAGGACTCGCCGTCAAATCCGCGGCTTGCGGAGGCGCCCGCTCGGAATTTGACGGGCCGGCCCGGTTCGCTAAAGTCCCGCGCACCGATGAAGAGAACTTCCAACACCAACGACCGTTTCGTCATCATCATGGCCGGTGGGCGCGGCGAGCGCTTCTGGCCGGTCAGCCGCGAGAAGACGCCCAAGCAGCTCATCAAGCTGCTGGGTGACAGCTCCTTTCTCCAGCAGGCCGTCGCGCGCGTCGCGCCGCTCGTGCCGCACGAGAACATTTTCGTCATCACCAACGAGGTGCAGGCCCCCGAGGTGCGCAAGCAACTGCCCAAGCTGCCCAAGGAAAACGTCGTCGCCGAGCCGGTCGGGCGCGACACCTGCGCGGCGGTCACGCTCGGCGCGGCCATCGTTGGCGCGCGCTCGACCACGGGCGTCATGGCCGTGCTGCCGGCGGACCACGTCATCCCCGAGGAGAAGAAGTTTCAGACCGTGCTGGGCGATTGCTTCGACCTCGCCTCGCGCGGGCAGGCCATCGTGACCATCGGCATCAAGCCCACCGAGCCGGCCACGGGCTACGGCTACATCCACACCGGCAAAGAGCTGCCCCCGCCGCCCGGTGCGAAGAAATACAAGACCACGATGTTCAAGGCCGAGCGCTTCGTTGAGAAGCCGAACTACGAGACCGCGCTAGAATACGTGAACTCCGGCCAGTATCGCTGGAACGCCGGGATGTTCATCTGGAGCTTCGTCACCGTGACGAACGGCCTCGAAGCTCATCAGCCCGAGATGGCCGCCGCCTGCCATCGCTGGTTCGAGGCCGCGAAGTCTCCCGCCAAGCTCGCCAAGGTGCTGGCGAAGGAATACCCGGAGATCAAGAAGGTCTCGATCGACTACGCGCTGATGGAAAAGGCGCAGAACGTCGTCGTGGCCGATGGTGCGTTCGCCTGGGACGACCTCGGCTCCTGGAACGCCCTCGCGCACCACGTGAAGCCTGACGCCGAAGGCAACTGCGCCATCGCCGACTTCCTCCATGTGGACGCCGCGCGCAACATCGTCTACGACGCCCGGAGCAAGGACCGCCGCACGCCCATCTGCGTGGTTGGCCTGAAGGACAGCATCATTGTCCAGACTGACGACGCCACGCTGGTCGCGCACAAGAGCCAGTCGCAGAAGATCAAGGAGCTGGTCAAGAAGCTGGCGGAGGATGCGAAGCTGAAGCGTTTGGTGTGAGGCGCGACCTCGTGATTGACACCCGGGCGGCGAGTTGTTTCCGTTCGCGCGCCAAACATGAGCAAACTGAAGTTCAAGGTCGTTCCCGGCGCGGTCGTCGCGCCCAAGGGGTTCCTCGCCAGCGGAGTTTTCTGTGACATCAAGCGCCTCGGCACGGGCAAAGGCTCCAACAAGGGCCAAAAGCGCGACCTCGCGCTGCTCGTCTCCGAAGCGCCCGCAGCCGTCGCGGGAATGTTCACAACGAACCAGATTTGCGCCGCGCCGGTAAAGGTCTGTGCCGAGCGCGTGAAAGCCGGCGTGGCGCAATCCGTGGTCATCAACTCCGGCAACGCCAACGCCTGCACCGGCAAGCAAGGCATGAAGGACGCGCTCGCCATGACCGCGCTCACGGCGAAGCAGCTTCACATGACGGAGGAGCACGTGTTCGTCGCCAGCACCGGGCGCATCGGCGTAACGATGCCGATGGACAATGTCCGCGCGGGCATCGTCGCCGCCGAGCGCCTGCTCAACCGCGAGCTCGCCAGCGCCGACCACGCGGCCGAGGCCATCATGACCAGCGACACGCGGCCCAAGCAGATCGCCATCGAGTTCAAGCTGGGCGGCAAGACCGTCCGGATCGGCGGCATGTGCAAGGGGGCGGGAATGATTCAGCCCGGCATGAGCGCCACCGGCGCGCGCCCCGCCGCGCTCCCGCAGGGCCTGCACGCCACGATGCTCTGCTTCATCACGACGGATGCCGCGATTGAGGCGCAGGCGCTGCAAGCCTGCCTCCGCCAAGCCGTGGCCCACAGCTTCAACCGCATCACTGTGGACGGCGACATGAGCACCAACGACACCGTGCTCGTGCTGGCGAATGGCTTGGCCGGAAATCGGCCATTGGCGATCGCCAATCGCCAATCGCCGGACTTGAAGACTTTCCAAGCCGCCTTGCAGCACGTCTGTCTCGAACTCGCCAAGATGATCGTCCGCGATGGCGAGGGCGTGCACCGCGTCGTGACTGTGCGGGTGGAGGGCGCAAAGACGATTCAGGACGCCGATGCCGCTGCGCGCGCCGTGGCGAACAGCGCGCTGGTGAAGACGAGTTGGCACGGCGGTGACCCGAACTGGGGCCGCATCATTGACGCCCTCGGCTACAGCGCCGCGACCGTGGTCGAGGACAAGGTGGACATCGGTTACAGCGCGCCTGGCAGCCGGAAGATTCTCTGGAGCCTCAAGCGCGGCCAGCCGACGAAGGCGACGTTCAAGGAACTCTGCGCCGCCGCCGCCCCGAAGGAGTTCGACCTCCACATTCGCCTGAACGTCGGTAAGGCCGCCGCCCTCATGTATGCCGCCGACCTGACCGAGGCCTACGTGGACTACAACAAGGGCGACGTGACCGACCCGACGACGCTGGGCGGTTGACATTCCGATGCTCGTGATACACACGTATCACCATGAAGACCGCGACCGTCCGAGACTTGCGCAACGAGTTCGCCCGCGTTTCCAAGTGGCTGGATGCCGGCGAGACCGTCCAGCTCCTAAAGCGTGGCAAGCCCTTTGCCCGGGTGGTTCCGGAGCCGAAGTCGAATAGCCTGCTCGGCTGCATGAAGGGCACCGCAAAGATGTCGCCGGACTTTGATGAACCGCTCGACTTGGAGTGGGAGGCGATGAAGTGACCTTCCTGTTGGACACGAACGTGTGGTTGTTTGCCGCCAACGAACCGGATGTGTTACCGCAGGAGATTCGGACGATACTGGACCGCGACGAATCGCAGTTTGGCCTTTCTGCCATCAGCCTGTGGGAAGTCGGCAAGAAGCATCAGATCGGCAAACTGGAACTCAATCAAGAGCTTGGCTCCTGGCTGAAGGGGGCGTTGGCCGCCCACATTCAAGTTTTGCCCCTCACATCCGAAATCGTTGCTGACGCGATGAGCCTGCCGGACTTCCCGAACCGCGATCCAGCCGACGAACTGATCGTCGCCACGGCCCGCGTCCACAAACTCACGCTCCTCACGGCCGACACGAAGCTCAAAGGCTACCGGCAGGCGCGCATCCGCTACTTCACGCGCATTCTAACCTAAGTTTGATGCACGACCCCATCACCAAAGCCGCGACGCTGCTGGAGGCGTTGCCTTATATCCAGAAATTCAGCCACGCCACGTTCGTCGTGAAATACGGCGGCAGCTTCATGGACTCGCCGCATGCTTGACACCTCTTGGTGTTCGCCGGAATTTCAGCTCGCATGAGCACGACGCTGTCTCCCTACTACAAGCGAATTATCCGGCAGCATATCGCCACCGGGCAGTTCGCCAGCGAGGGCGAAGTCATCCGGCACTCGCTAAGGCTGGCGGACTCGCTACGACGGACCGCTGGGCCAAAGGGAAGCTCCTTCAGCGGGCGAGAGGAGCTTGAAGAGTTGCTGCTTGAAGGCTTGGACAGCGGGCCAGGCACGCCAATGACCGCCTCGCGCAAGAAGCGGATTTACGAGCAGGCACTGGGGGAGGCGTGAGCGGCTATCGCACCACGTCCCGGGCCGATGACGACCTGATTGCGAGCGCGCGCTGGATCCTCGCCGAGAACCCGCAAGCTGCCCGACGTTTTCTTGATGCGGCCTTCACGTGTTTTGACCGCATAGCCGCTTTCCCCGAGTTTTGCCCGCGGGCGCGGCTCAAGCATCGGCGATTGGCCAAAATCCGTTTTTGCGTGATGCCGCCCCCGTTCAACCGCTGGCTGATTTTCTACCATTTAATCGGAGCAGAGGTGGAGATTCTACGGGTCATCTACGGCACGCAGAACTGGCGCGGGAATCCTGCCTCGTTTTTTGTCTAACTCATGCACGACCCCATCACCAAAGCCGCCACGCTGCTGGAGGCGTTGCCCTACATCCAGAAGTTCAGCCACGCCACGTTCGTCGTGAAATACGGCGGCAGCTTCATGGACTCGCCTGATCCCGCTGTGCGCAACGGCGTGGCGCGCGATGTCGTCTTCCTCGAAGCGGTGGAGATCAACCCAGTGGTCGTCCACGGCGGCGGCAAGGCCATCACGCGCGCGATGGACGCCGCCGGGCTGAAGGCGAACTTCATCCAAGGCATGCGCGTGACGGACGAGGCGACGGTGGGCGTGGTGGACCAAGTGCTTTCGCGCGAGATTAACCCGGAGATTGTCCGCACCATCGAGTCGCTCGGCGGCAAGGCGCGGGGCTTCGCGGGCACGGACATCTTCACCTGCCGCAAGCTGTGGCTGGATGACAAAGACAATCCCGGCCGAAAGCTCGACATCGGCTACGTGGGCGAAGTCATGGGCGTCAACACCGCGCCGTTGCTGGAGTGCATCGCGCACGGCATCACGCCGGTCATCAGCCCCACGGCGCGCGGTGAGGACGGGAAGGTTTACAACTGCAACGCCGACGTGGCCGCCGCACAAGCCGCCATCGCGCTCAAGGCCCGTCGCCTCGTCTTCATGTCCGACGTGCCCGGCCTCATGCGCGATCCGAAAGACCCGGCGACGCTCATCACGCATCTGCAAATAAGCGAAGTGCCCGCGCTCAAGGCCACTGGCGTGGTGGACAAGGGGATGATTCCCAAAGTGGACAGCGCCGTCGCGGCCATCCAGTCCGGCGTGGAGAAGGTGCAGTTCGTGGACGGCCGGCAGCAGCATTCCGTGCTGCTGGAAATTTTCACGGACGAGGGCGTGGGGACAGAAGTGGTGGCATAGGTGGGCCACCGGAGTTGCCGGAGGTTGCGCCTAACTTCAGCGCTGCACGCGGGCACTTCCCCCGCCGACGAGGGCCTCGACTTCCTTGAGCGAGGCCATGCTGGTGTCGCCCGGGGTGGTCATGGCCAGCGCACCGTGAGCTGCGCCGTAGTCGACCGCCTTTTGCGCGTCGTTGAACTGGAGGAAGCCGTAGATGAGGCCGCTGGCGAAGCTGTCGCCGCCCCCGACGCGGTCGAGAATCCATAAATCCTTCCGCATCTCCGCCTCGAAGAACCGTCCGTCCGCCCAGCAGATCGCGCCCCAGTCGTTGACGCTCGCGGACTTCACCGTGCGCAACGTCGTGGCCACCACCTTGAAGTTCGGGAAGGCCGCGACCGCCTGCGTGATCATCTGCTTAAACGCCTCCGTCTCCAGATTCGCCAGGTTGTGATCCACGCCCTTCACTTCGAAGCCGAGGCACGCCGTGAAGTCCTCCTCGTTGCCGATCATCACGTCGATGAACGGCGCCAACGCGCGGTTCACCTCCTGTGCCTTCTTCTGTCCGCCGATGGATTTCCAGAGCGAGGGCCGGTAGTTAAGGTCATAGCTGACGATGGCGCCGTGGCGTTTCGCCGCCTGAACGGCTTCGAGCACCACCGCCGCCGTCGTCTCGGACAGCGCGGCGTAGATGCCGCCGGTGTGCAGCCAGCGCACACCCAGCTTGCCGAAGATGTGCTCCCAATCCACCTGCCCCGGCCGCATCTGGCTCGCGGCGGAATTCGCGCGGTCCGAGATCCCGACCGCGCCGCGCACGCCGTAGCCGCGCTCGGTGAAGTTGAGCCCGACGCGCGTGTTGCGCCCGATGCCGTCGAATGGCACCCACTGGATGAAGCGCGTGTCCACGCCGCCCTGGAGAATGAAGTCCTCAACGAGCCGGCCCACGTCATTGTCCGGGAACGCCGTCACCACCGCCGTGCGCAAGCCGAAGCACCGGCGCAGCCCGCGAGCCACGTTGTATTCCCCGCCGCCCTCCCAGACCTTGAACTCCCGGGTGGTGCGCACGCGACCCTCGCCGGGGTCGAGACGGAGCATGATTTCCCCGAGGGAAATTTGGTCAAAGGCGCATTGGTCGGCGGGACGGAGGTTCAGCGTGGGCATGGTGAAAACTAGGTTAGCAACCGGCAGAGAGAGTCAGTCAGGACACACGCGTAACTCAACGAGAATTTGCCCTGTCGTCTGCCTCAGGGCTTCACCTTCGCGACTTTGACCATCTCGGTGACGAGTTCGTCGGCCTTCCAGTCGTTGCCGATGAAGATCTTTTGGACCTTGCCGGCGGGGTCAATGAGCACGGTGCGGAGGTTGTGGTTGAAGACCGGCTTCTCGGGGTCGCGCGGGAAGACGAGGCCGAAGCGCTCGGTGATGTCGTCAATGTCGATCAGCTTGCCGGTGGCGAAGGTCCAACGGCCGAGGTCCGCGCCGTGCTGCGCCTTCACGATGTTGGCGTAGTTTTGCAGGACGGGCGGCGTGTCGTGGTCCACGTCGAAGGAGAGCGAGAGCAGGTGATAGTTGGTCGGGCCGTCGGCCAGCGCGCGGAGCTGCTTGTCCGTCTGGGCGAAACGAAGGCTCATGCGCGGGCAGAAGTCCGGCACCGGGCAGCGGGTGAAAATGAAGGTGAGCGCCAGCGCGCGGCCCTTGAAGTCCGCCGTGCGGAACGGCTGGCCGCGCTGGTCGGTGAACGTGTAGGCGGGCAGGGCGTCGCCTTCCTTGAGCACCTCGACTTCGCGGACGAGGCGGAAGTTCTTCCGGTTCGGGTCGGCGACGGGCGCGGGGGCGGTGCCGGTCTTGGTGACCTGATCAATCCAGCTCTCGAACTCGGCGACGTTGAAGCGGAAGTGGACCTGGTCGTTGGTGGCAAGGCCGGCGAGTTGGTTGGTGTCCTTGACCTTGAAGGGCATGACCATCTTGGCCATGTAGTTCGGGATTTCCTCGTGGTCAATCACCACGGTGCGGCCGTCGGGCTTGAACTCCTTGACCACGCCGCGCACGAAGAAGGTCTGGAGGTTCGTGCTGGGAGCGGGCGGCACTGGCGGTGCCGGCAGGGGCGCGGACGGCGGGGTTGTCACGACCAAGGTGGTGCGGAAGAAGAAAATGCCCGCCACCACGGCGCCCAAAACCAGACCAGCGATCAATCCGCCATTTCTCATGCGCGGCGAATGTGTTCCGCCCCGCGGGCTTTGACAAGGCGACGCCACGCCACATTTTTCTGCCGTTCTGCCGCGCGCCGCCCTACGCTCTGCGCCAACACCTTATGGCCACCATCGCAGTTCTCGGCACCATGGACACAAAGGGCGAAGAGCACGCCTTTGTCGCCAACCTCATCCGCCAGCGCGGGCATCACGTGCTCGTCATTGACACCGGCACGCTCGAAGCTCCGAAGCTCAAGCCCGACGTCACGCGTCTCGACGTAGCAGCGGCGGCGGGCGTGGACTTCGCCGCGCTCGTGGCGAAGAAGGACCGCGGCGAGGCCGTCACGGCAATGTCCAAGGGCGCGCCGATCGTGCTCGCCAAGCTCGCCGCCGAGGGCCGCATCCACGGCATCATCTCGCTGGGCGGCGGTGGTGGAACGGCCATCGGCACGGCCGCGATGCGCACGCTGCCCATTGGCTTTCCGAAGGTCATGGTCTCCACGCTCGCCTCCGGCAACACCGCGCAATACGTCGGCGTGAAGGACATCACGATGATCCCCGCCGTGGTGGACGTGGCGGGCATCAATCGCATCTCGCGCCAGATCCTCACTCGCGCCGCCGGGGCCATCTGCGGCATGGTCGAGAGCGCCCCGCAGCCCGGCGAGGACAAGCCGCTCATCGTCGCCTCCATGTTCGGCAACACGACCGATTGCGTGCAGGCCGCGAAGAAAATCCTTGAAGCCGCCGGCTACGAAGTCCTGGTCTTCCACGCCACCGGCACCGGCGGGCGGGCGATGGAATCCCTCATCGAATCCGGCCTCGTCGCCGGTGTGCTGGACATCACCACCACCGAGTGGGCCGACGAACTGGTCGGTGGCATTCTCGGGGCCGGACCGACGCGGTGCGAAGCCGCCGCGCGGCACGGCGTGCCCGCCATCGTCACACCCGGCTGTCTGGACATGGTGAACTTTGGCGGGCCGGGCACGGTGCCGGCGAAGTTCGCGGGCCGCACCTTCTACCAGCACAACCCGCAGGTGACGCTCATGCGCACCACGCCGGAGGAGTGCTCCGAGTTGGGCCGCATCCTCGCCGAGAAGATCAACCTCTCCACCGCGCCCGTCACCGTGCTGCTGCCCACGCGGGCCATCAGCGTCATCAGCGCGCCGGGCCAGAAATTTCACGACCCAATCGCCGACCGCCTGCTCTTCACCACGCTGAAAACCTTCCTGCGCAAGGACGTTGAGCTGGTGGAGCTGGACTGCGTCATCAACGCGCCGGAGTTCGCCAAGGCCTGCGCCGAGAAGCTTCTCGCGAACATCGCGAAGATGAAGGCGGCGTAGCCGGATCAGCAACAGCTCGTTGGCAGACTGTAGCGGCGCTCTGTGAGCGCCGAGTTGTGATCGTTCCCGCGTGAAGGGTGCACGAATCGGCGGTCACAGACCGCCGCTACAGTTTGCGGCGGGCCTGCATCAGCCCCAGCCCAGCAGCTTGCCGCCTTGGTAGGTGAGGAACGCCATGAACCATGCCAGCGTGGTCATGTAGAGGAGCTGGAAGAGCGGCCACTTCCAGGAGTTCGTCTCGCGGCGCACGACGGCGATGGTGCTGACGCATTGCAGCGCGAAGACGTAGAAGACCATCAATGTGATACCCACGAGCGGCGGGTAGGCGGGCTGGCCATCGTCGCGTTTCTCCTCCTGCATGACCTTGGCGAGGCTGGCCACGCCGGCGTCGGAGTCGTCCGCCTCGCCGACGTTATAGACCACGGACATGGTGCTCACGAAGACCTCGCGCGCGGCGAAGCTGGCAACGATGCCGATGCCCATCTTCCAGTCGAAGCCCAGCGGCGCGATGGCGGGCTCGATGAGCTTGCCAAGGCGACCTGCGAAGGAGTGGCGGAGTTTTGCGCCCTGTTCTTCCTTGTCGAGCGATTCAAGGCGATCAAGCAGGGCAGCCTCGTAACCGTTCGTGAGACGGTTTTCGATCTTGTGTCTAAGCCACTCTTTGATCTCCACGACTTTGCCGATGTCAGCGGCTGGACCTGAGTAAGTGATGTTGGTGCCACCCTTCTTAAAGTCAGGTCCGCCGTAAGTGAGATGCCCAGTGCCGAGTGCGGATGCCACCGCACGATTCCTTCCACTCTCGAACTCTTCTTCAATCCCAGCTTGCTTCGGATACGTCGCTAGAAACCACAGCACGATGTTGATGCCCAGAATCACCGTGCCGGCGCGGCGGAGGAAGAGTTTTGAGCGGTCCCACATGTGGCGCAGGATGGTCGTGGCCACGGGGCGTTTGTAGGGCGGCAGCTCCATGATGAGCATCGGCGTCTCGCCTTTGAGCAGCGTCTTCTTGAACACCCACGCCATCACCAGCGCCATCACGGTGCCGAGCAGATACATCGCGAGCAGGGTCAGCCCTTGCACGCCGAACACGCCGGCGAGCTTCGTGTCCGGCACGCACGCGGCGATGAGCACGGCATAGACCGGCAGGCGCGCGGAGCAGCTCATCAGCGGCGCGACGAGGATAGTCACGAGCCGGTCCTTCGGCGTCTCGATGGTGCGCGTGGCCATGATGCCGGGGATGGCGCAGGCGTAGGAACTCAGCATCGGGATGAAGCTCTTGCCGTGCAGGCCGACCTTGCTCATGAGG
>Ga0172367_10000177_pt1 | contig 96692 bp, 87 predicted proteins | sample Lak10m_FD_114542 | JGI IMG/M metagenome (GOLD analysis project Ga0172367, IMG submission 114542) | Freshwater microbial communities from Kabuno Bay, South-Kivu, Congo - kab_022012_10m | ecosystem: Environmental > Aquatic > Freshwater > Lake | place: Democratic Republic of the Congo: South-Kivu... | reverse complement strand
TTGAATATTTCCATCGGCGACATTATAAGTGCAAACGGCCTGCAGCATTGAGCATGCTAGAATCTGCTGGTTAGTGCAGTGAATAAAGCAGTAAGCAGGGCGCAACCCCTGCCGATGAGTCGCCATTGACCTAGTGTGGTTCTGCCGATATAGATTAGGCGCACTAACTTTTTTATGAGATCCTTTTTATAAGGGTGTGATTTCCTCAAATAGCATGAGAATGTAAATGTTCACTATCCACAGAGTGACTGATTTCATGGTGTTGCGTGTGCTGACATTTGCCTTAGCATCCATCACCTATGCAAATGCTGCAGAACCGCATCATCAACCTTTGCGTACCATGACAGTCTATGTCACTGTGGATTGGGAAGGCTGGAGTCTGGAGGATGATAACCTGGAAGAAATCAGGGCGTTCCGTCAGCGCTATCCGCATATCCCGATGATGCAGCTGCTCAATCCGGTTTATTTGTTAAGGCACGGGGTTGATGTCGCGGCTGAGAGGCAAAAGATACAATCCACATTTGCACCATCCGACACTTATGGACTGCATGTCCATGCCTGGAAATCTCTGGTCGAGCACTGTCAGATAGTCTACAAGAGCACGCCATCATTTGCACAGCAAGATGAGGCCTGCGAGCATGGCGACTGTGGCTATACGGTCAGCCTTGAATATGCCTATTCGCAACAGGAGCTAAAGCAACTGCTGGGGTGCAGTGCCGATCTGCTGCAAGCACAGGGATTTGTGCGCCCCGTATATTTCAGGGCAGGTGGCTGGCAGTCAGGAAAAAAATTAAAGCAAGCGCTGCATGAGAGTGGATTTGTTCTGGACAGCTCACGCACGGATGCAGGATTGCTGACCACCCGATGGGCAGAGAATAGCGCTTTGGTACAGATGGTGAAAGCGCTGCATCCTGATAGCTCACCATTGGATCAGCCCTTTCCATTAACGACACGTATGATGGAGTACCCCAACAACGGCAGTCTAGCTGACTATACCAGCGCTGAGCAATTGCTGGAAATCTTCGAAAACTTGATTGCGAACGATAAATCTGTGCTGGTACTGGGGTTTCATCAGGAAACAGCGACTTCTTTTTTAACTAATTTGATTGAGGCCATTCCGCTGTTCGAACGTTCGGCGCAAGCCCATGGGATCAAGCTGCGATGGGCTAGCGAACCTGCGGACTGATGTCTTTGGGAACCCGCCACAAGTACCAGCTCGCAACGGTGCGGTAAGGGCGCCATGCTTTAGCAATGGCTATCATTTCTTTGCGTTTAGGGGCTATATCAAGGCTTTTGAGCCGTTTATAGCCAGCCAGAATGCCAAAATCATCTGCGGGCAGTATATCCATGCGTTCCAGTGTGAAGATCAGCATCATTTCTACTGTCCACTGACCAATGCCTTTGAGCGTGGTCAAGCGCTCAATCAGCTCCTCATCACGCAAGGTATCGGCAATTGCTCGGCTAGGCACTAAGCCACTAAGTGTGGCAGAGGCGATGCCATGCAGCGTTTCTATTTTTCTACCTGAAAATCCAACTGCGCGCAGGTCGTCAAAGTTAGCCGCCAGTATTTGTTCCGGTACAGGAAATCGGCCAAAGTGCTGAATGAATTTGCTTAATATGGCATCGCCCGCTTTTGTATTGAGTTGTTGGTAAGCGACTGCCCGCACCAGCGCTTCGTAGGGCTCACGCTCAGGTTTTGCTTCAAAATCACATGCGCCAACATGGTTGATGAGTCGTGCCCAGTCATTGTCGAGTGCGCCCAGAAAAGTGGTTGCCTGTTGATATGGTGATTTCATTGTACGATTATAAGCAAAAAATGTAGACGTGATATTTTGAGCAGGGAGCACCAAGCTTGGATTTATTTGATGAGATTTTGCCAAGCCGGCAGAAAGTAGCTTCTGGGGCATGGCTGTTCAGAGGCTTTGCGCTTACTGAAGAGCAAAAGTTATTGGCAGAGCTGGCCAGTATCGTCAGTGAGGCACCCTTTCAAGCAATGCTGACCCCGATGGGCATGATGAAGGTCAGAACAACAAGTTGCGGTGATTTTGGTTGGCAAAGTGACCAGTTCGGCTATCGTTACAGTGCGGTGAATAGTGCTAACAAGCAGCCATGGCCAGCGGTTCCGGCTGCCTTTCTGCATTTAGCGCAGACAGCAGCAGCCGAAGCAGGGTATGAGTGTTTTGTTCCAGACTCCTGCTTAATCAATCAGTATCAGCTTGGTGTTGGCATGGGGCTACATCAGGATAAGAATGAGCAAGACTTTACCCAGCCGATTGTTTCAGTCTCGTTGGGAATCCCCGCAGTATTTCAGTTTGGCGGTTTAAAACGTACGGATAAAACGGTCAGAATACCACTGAATCATGGTGATGTGCTGGTGTGGGGTGGTGAGTCCAGACTGCGCTATCATGGTGTTTTACCAATCAAGGCAGCCTGTCATCCGGCTTTGGGTGAACAGCGCATCAATCTCACTTTTCGTAAGGCCGGATGATGTTAGTTAATTGAATCAGAACTTCAATGCAAGCTTAATGCGGCGCCAGATCTGGCAAAGCTTAGAGCCATCCAGATGATAATGTTTGTGCAGCGGCTGTTTTACTTCCCAGCTGGCTGTCATGCCAGCCGGAAAAGTGACCAGATCGCCTTTGCCAAAGGTTACTGGGTTACCGCCAGTGGGCGTAATGATGCATTCGCCTTCCAGAATATAGGCGATTTCCTGTTCTGGGAATGTCCATGGGAAAACAGAAACCTCTTTTTGCCACGTTGGCCATTTTGACACATTCAGTGCTTCCAGACGTTGCTGGCTTGGGTTCTTTTCTACGGTGATTTGAGTCATGTGGCATCCTTTTAAAAAGCGTATTTTATCCCATAGGGCTGTAAAGTAGTAAAATGCCGTTTTAGAAAAATATTTAGATATTATGCGCGTAAGCTTAGATCAGGCGATAGCCAAACTTAAAAACGGAGAGGTTGTGGCGATTCCGACCGAGACCGTTTACGGACTGGCTGCGGATGCTAGCAATGATGATGCGCTAAAAAAGATATTTTCCATCAAGCAGCGCCCTGCTGACCACCCTCTGATTGTGCATATAGGTGATATGGCGCAGGTGAATAATTGGGTGACCAGCTTTCCGGATGTTGCCGTCAGGCTTGCAAAAGCTTTCTGGCCCGGGCCGCTTACGCTGGTATTGCCAGCAAAAGATCATGTTTCACGTGTGGTGCGCGGCGATGAGCCTACGGTGGCGCTACGTGTGCCTAATCATCCGCTGGCACTTGAGCTACTGCAAAAGAGCGGCCTCAGCCTAGCAGCACCATCTGCCAACCTGTTTACTCAGCTAAGCCCTACAACGGCGCAACATGTAGAGACGGGGTTAGGTAACGCAATACCTGTGCTGGATGGCGGGGCTTGTCAGGTTGGCATTGAGTCTACAATTGTGAGTGTGACGCCGAGTGGTAACTGGCAATTGCTGCGGCCCGGTATGGTTAGTGAAGCCCAGATTGCCAGTGTGGCGAATGCTGAAAATCAGCTGGAAATGTCTGCTGCTGATCAGCCGGTTTCGACACCTAAAGTACCTGGACAGCATCTATTGCACTATTCTCCGCGCACGCCATTATTACTATTCAAAGATAAACAGGCACTGATTCAAGAGAGCGAGGCTATTCGGCAATCTGACTTGCGTTGTGCGGCTCTGTTAATTGGGGATGGTGCTACGCCTGATTGTGAGTTTGTTCGCTTATCGGAAAAGCCTAGTCAGGTGGCTGAGCAGCTATACGGCACTTTACACTATCTGGATGCATTAAAAGTTGATCGCTTACTGGTCGAGTTGCCGCCAGCACAGCCAGAGTGGTTAGCTGTACTGGACAGGTTAAGTCGCGCCGGTTACCGTTAGTTTGCAATATATGATGAACGCATGACACAATACGGGCATTATCTATATATCACTTACACTTAAATATCTTCAGGCTTAGCTCAAAATATGATGATTAAATTAAGACAACTTTCTTTGACACTGTTAATAGCCGCAGTGCTTTCTGCTTGCGGTTCTATTAGTTTATCCAATCCTTTTGGTGCTGATGAAAAAGAGCAGTCTCGCACGCCCAAAGATGCAATAGCCTATGTATGTGACGGCAATAAAAGCTTTTATGTGCGCATGCTGAATAATAGTAATGATGCCTGGCTGATTTACCCAGACCATGAGGTGAATCTGGCTAAATCTCCTGAAGGTGCCGGACGCTACACCAGCGGTGTAATTGCACTAGTGATTGATGGAGATGCTACCACGCTGAATGATGGTGAAAAAATCGCCTATACTGGCTGCAAACCGCAGTCAGCAAAGCGATAAGTTTGCTGAAATGGCAGCAAACAATATAAATTTGACGCAGAAATAGCCTATTAATCCTAGTCTGTTTGATGTGATGGATGTTATAAAGTGTGTGCTAGCATGAAGTCAGTCTAACCCTATTATTTTTTGCATGCAAAAAAAGCTCTCTACAATCTGGCGTTTTATACTGCCTGTACTGATTCTGCTGGCGGCAGCGCCGTTCGTGCTGGTTGGGCAGCAGACTGCTCAGAAACTGGAAGATATTCAAGCTAATGCTGCTGAGCAGGCACAAAATCTAGTCAGGCTGCTTGATTTAACCGACAAGCTGGTAGGCGAGCAAGTCGATGCTGCCATGCAGCTGCTAAAGCGCAATGCTGAAGGGTTGGGTAAGGCAAATATCAACGGTTCAATCAGCCTGAATGGGCAGGTTGTTCCCAATCTCAAAATGGGTGAAAAGCCACTGGCCCAGTATTCTGAATTAGTAGATGAGGTGAGCTATCTTTTCGGCGGAACCGCCACTATGTTTATCAAGTCTGGTGATGACTTTATCCGCGTAGCAACGAACGTAAAGGATAAACATGATCACCGTGCGGTCGGTACGCATCTGGACCCACAGGGCCGCGCCATCGCTGAGCTACGTAACGCTCGTTCTTTTGCTGGGGTGGTAGATATTCTCGGTGAGCCCTACATCACGCGCTATGACCCCTTGCTGGACGCTGATGGTCAAGTGCTAGGTGCTTACTATGTCGGCTACAAGGTCGATATGAAAGTGCTGCGCGATGCGGTGGAGGGCACCAGACTTCTTGAAAGTGGCTTTGCAATGGTGTTGGACAGCACCAGTAAAATACGTTTTCACTCATCGCATGTTTCTGATGCGAAAGCGGCCGTATTGTTGCAGACACAGCCAGATGACTGGGTGTTTGTAACAGAAAATATACCTGCTTGGGGGTTCAAAGTCGTTGTCGCGTACCCGCTCGGCGAGGCGCGCGCTGCTGGCTTGCTCAATTCATGGTTTGTAACGTTAGGCGCTATTCTGCTAAGTGTACTGGTTTTTGCCGTTATTCTGTGGCAGCTTAGATCGCTGATTCTTAACCCCATCGGTAGCGACCCAGCCTTGGCCATTGATGTGGTGAAAAGAATCGCTGCTGGCGATTTGCGTGATGATGATTTGAGTGCAAAACCAGACACCTTGATGGCAAGTGTGCTTGAAATGCGCCATAAATTGCACGACTCCATGGAGGCTTTACGCAGTAATGCAGAGCGCATGAGTCTCTCTGCCAGTGTGTTTGACCATGCACATGACGGTATTTTTATTACCGATGCAGATGCACGTATCGTGGAGGTGAATCTCGCTTTTAGCAAAATTACCGGCTATCAGCGTGACGAGGTGTTGGGGTATACACCTCAAGCACTAGGCTTTGGCACTTATGATGAAACTTTATTTCCACGCCTATTGCAGAAGTCAGAAGCGGATAGCGAATGGCGTGGCGAGACATGGAGCCGCCGCAAGGGTGGTGAAGTGTATGCATCCTGGCTAGATATTTTTTCAGTGCATGACGTCGCCGGAAATGTTAAAAACTTTGTCGGCTTGTTTTCAGATATCACCCAGGCCAAGGAGCAGCAGCAAAACCTTGAGCGCATGGCATATCATGACCCGCTGACGCAATTACCGAACCGGGCATTGTTGTCAGACAGGCTGCAACAGGCACTTTCACGTGCCGAGCGTACCGGAGAGTTTGTTGCTATCTGCCTGCTCGACCTTGATGGATTCAAGCCGGTTAATGATACGCTAGGCCATGAGGCCGGTGATTTCCTGCTGGTACAACTGGCCGTGCGCATGAATATTTGCTTGCGTGAGAGTGATACGGTTGCTCGTCTGGGTGGGGATGAGTTTGCAGTGGTGTTGTGCGGACTGAACAATGTTGATGAATGCATGATGACACTCAACCGTTTGCTGCATACCATTAAAACGCCCTACCAGATTGCAGACCAGTCGGTCACGATTTCTTCAAGTATTGGTTTCACAATGTACCCTACAGACAACAGTGAGCCGGATACTTTGCTGCGACATGCAGACCATGCGATGTATCAGGCCAAGGTCAATGGTGGTAGCCGTATTCTACAGTTTGACGCTGATCACGACAGGAACTTCCGCGGCCTGCGTCAGGATAGAGAGCGTATAGAAGCTGCGTTAGCTCAGCGAGAGTTCAGATTGTTTTATCAGCCTAAGGTTGATTTGCGCCATAGTAAAGTGGTTGGCATGGAAGCCTTGATTCGCTGGCAGCATCCCGAGTTGGGCCTGCGTTCGCCGGCGACCTTTATGCCGATGGTTGATGATACTGACTTTTCAATTACGCTGGGCGAGTGGGTGATAGGTGAGGCGTTACGACAAATCCAGATTTGGCAGGCTGCTGGGCTAAACTTTCAGGTCAGCGTTAACATTGCGGCCAGACACATTGTGCAAAGTGATTTTTCACAGCGGCTGGCCATGATATTTGCCGAGTTCCCGGATGTAACACCGGATAAGCTGGAGTTGGAGATTACTGAAACAGCCGCTATTGAAGATATATCAGGTGTTGCACAAACCATCAGCGAGTGCAGGGCGCTGGGCGTCAGTTTCGCACTGGATGATTTCGGCGTCGGCTACTCCTCACTGACATATCTACGCCGTCTGCCTGTGGAAGTCATTAAAATCGACCAATCATTTGTGAGAGATATGTTGCAGGATGCAGATGACTTGGCTGTAGTGGCAGGAGTTATCAGCTTAAGTCGTGACTTTAAACGCAAGGTGGTTGCAGAAGGTGTGGAAACCTCAGAACAAGGCGTTTGGTTATTGCGCATGGGTTGCTCTGTAGTGCAGGGGTATGGGATTGCGCGGCCTATGCCGGCTGAAGAGGTGCAAGGCTGGGTCGAGACCTACCAGCCCGACGCCTGCTGGACCCAAGGGCTGGTTTAACAGCTGTTATTTTTTGTTTTAACAACCCGCCTCACATAGAATAACACCACTTGCTAACTCGGTAAAAAGAGCGTAATTTTAACTCCTGAAGTCTGGTGTTTTGCAGGAGCTGATCATGGACAACAAATACGGATTAGGAAGTACCAAGGTCGCCACGACCCATCATGAAACACATCATAAAACCACCCCTGTTGGACATGCTGCCGAGTGCAAGTTTTGTGGCAGTAGTTATCTGGAGGTGAGTCTGACGATGCATGACCATCGTTGTCGCGATTGTGGCGAATGGCAAAATGACATTCCGGCAGGATACTCAACCGGCAGACACAGCGATTACTAAGCTTTAACCGACGTGATATTGCAGCTTTTCTTCAGGTTTTAGTCACTTTCCGAGTCAATTTTCTGGTTTCTGGTAAATAAATCTTCTACATGCCCAAGATTTAGCGATTTAATTTGTTAAAAAGCTCTATAATCTTGCGTACAAAAAAACCTTTCCATTAAACAACTCCAAAAGAGAAGATAAATGACTACAAAAAATGCTGATATTGGCCTAGTAGGCCTAGCCGTTATGGGCCAGAACCTGGCTCTCAATATTGCCGACCATGGCTACACGATTGCGGTTTACAACCGTGACCCTAAGAAAACTGTAAATTTTGTTGAAGAATGCAAAAAGAATGAGCCTTCACACGCGAACGTGGTTGGTCACACAGACCTGGCTTCATTCGTATTAAGTATCAAACGTCCACGTAAAATCGTGTTGCTGGTAAAAGCAGGCAGCGCAACTGACGTAACCATCAATGCATTGCTGCCTTTCCTGGAGCAGGGTGACATCATCATCGATGGCGGTAACGCATTATGGACAGATACGATCCGTCGTGAAAAAGAACTGGCAGCAAAAGGGATTGAATTTATCGGCTCAGGTGTTTCAGGTGGTGAGACAGGCGCACGTTTCGGCCCATCATTGATGCCATCTGGTACACGCAGAGCATGGGCAAGTTTGGAGCCAATCTGGCGCGATATCGCAGCTAAAGTGGATGCGGTTACCGGCGAGCCTTTAGAAGGTGGTAAGCCAGGTAAACCGGTAGAAGGCGGTTTCTCATGTGCCGAATACATTGGTCCTGACGGTGCTGGTCACTATGTGAAAATGGTGCACAACGGTATTGAATATATCGACATGCAGTTGATTTGTGAAGCCTACTGGCTGATGAAGAACCTGCTTGGTATGCCGGCAGATGAAATCGGCAAGGTGTTTGCCGAGTGGAACAAAGGTGAGTTATCAAGCTTCCTGATTGAAATCACGGCTGATATTCTGCAACAAAAAGATCCAACGGGTCCTGGCTTCCTGGTGGATAAGATCTTGGATACCGCAGGTCAAAAAGGTACAGGTCAATGGACGGCTGCAAACGCACTTGAATTAGGTGCGCCGGCAAATGCGATTGCTGCTGCAGTTTATGCACGTGCACTTTCAAGTCTGAAAGAGGAGCGTGTTGATGCGAGCAAAATCCTGAAAGGCCCAGTAATTAAAGTAGAGACTGACAAAGCAGCGATTATCGAAGCAATCAAAAACGCATTGTATTGCTCAAAAATCTGCGCTTATGCACAAGGTTTCCAACTGATTGATAAAGCGCAAGTGGCTTACAACTGGAAATTGAACTTCGGTGAGATCGCTCAGATCTGGCGTGGCGGCTGTATCATCCGCGCACGTTTCTTGCAAAAAATCACCGATGCTTATGCATTGAATTCACGTCTGAAAAATTTGATGTTGGATCCATATTTCACAAACGCGATGAATGATGGTCAGGCAGGTTGGCGTAAAGTGATTGCATTGGCTGTAACAAACGGTATTCCTGCGCAAGGTTTCAGTGCTGCGCTGGCGTACTATGATGGTTATCGCAGTGCAGACTTGCCAGCGAACTTGTTGCAAGGCCAGCGTGATTACTTTGGTGCGCATACTTATGAGCGTAAAGATCAGCCACGTGGTCAGTTCTACCATCTGGATTGGCCAGAGGCTGGCCGTCCACAGTTGGAAGTGTAAGAAAGTATCAATAAAAAAGCCCGCGCAAGCGGGCTTTTTTATTGAGTAGACTGGATACCAGTCTGTAAGTTATTGATGTAGTGTTCTGCTGAATAAATTCAGTGCAAGCTGATAACAAATCATCGCAATCTGTGGGTCATAGCGTTCGCCTTCATCACGCATGAACGCATGCTGTGCATTGAACTCATGCCATGTGAAGGTCAGGTTGGCATCGCTAAGTTTTTTATATACTTCGGCCCGACCTGGCGCAGGGATGTGCGGGTCTTGTTTGCCCCAGATCATCAGCAATTCACCAGAGATATCTTTTAGGCGATCCATGCTATGTTGGTTGGGTTTGTTTGGGATGACTTGTGTGTGCAGGTCCGTTGCATAGAAGCAAGCAGTTCCTTTGATTTCCGGTTGTAAGGCAGCACGGAATGCCAGGTGACCACCGATACAGAAGCCCATTGCACCAATATTGCCGTTATACCAGGCTTGTTGTTTTGCAAAAGCAATCATTGCGGCGTTGTCGGTGTCGTAGCCCTCTACGTCTTTTGCAGATTTATCCGCATTACCTTTGTCTCGGCCTACGTCGTCATAACCTAACACGGTACCAATCGGGTTTAACTCGTGGAACACTTCTGGCACTAGCACGGCATACCCATGGCTAGCCATGATTTTGGCCGAGCGTTCAATCGGTCCGGTTTGCTGGAAAATCTCCGAATAAAACAGAATAGTTGGATAGGTACCGTTGCCTACAGGGCGGTGAATGTAAGTACGCATTACGCCTGTGGGCGTGTTGAGGTCGGCTATATGGCTTTGAATATTCATGATGAGCTTTCTGAATTGACTTCTTAAATTTTAAACTTGGGATATTGTACAACGCCACTCGCGATTTTGGGGGATATGTCACTTTTTGGAGCAACGTAAATAATCCATATAAGGTTTGCTAAGCACCCTATTATTTCCGTAAAATACTGTTTTAAAATCTATTTATGCATGTAGATTGCAGTGTATTGGTTCTGCTGTCTAATCTGCATCATTCTTGGTTTAACTTTAGTGATAAACATCAACATGCAACTCACAATTAACGGTAAAGCACGCAGTTTCGAGGAAAATGACTTTAGCGTGGCTCGCCTGGTGCAAAGCCTGGAACTTACAGGTAAGCGGTTGGCAATTGAACTCAATGGTGAAATCGTCCCGCGGAGTCAGTTTGAGCATACCCGGCTGGCGAATGGCGACAAACTGGAAATTGTCGGTGCAGTCGGTGGTGGATAAAGGATATACACATTGTCAGACTTATTAAAAATTGCAGATAAAACCTATCACTCACGCCTGCTGGTAGGTACTGGTAAATATAGGGATTTTGCAGAAACGCGCGCGGCGATTGATGCCAGCGGCGCAGAGATTATTACCGTGGCGATACGTCGTACCAATATCGGCCAGACGGCTGGGGAGCCTTCACTGCTGGATTTCTTGCCACCGGAAGAATTTACTTATCTGCCAAATACGGCGGGTTGCTATAGTGCTGATGATGCCGTGCGTACACTGCGTTTAGCGCGCGAATTGCTGGATGGCCACAAATTGGTGAAACTGGAAGTGTTGGGTGACCCAAACACGCTTTACCCCAACATGATTGAGACGATTGCGGCTGCTAAAATCCTGGTGAAAGACGGTTTCGATGTCATGGTATATTGCTCAGATGACCCGATTATCGCCAAGCAGCTCGAAGAGATTGGCTGTTGTGCGGTGATGCCATTGGCTTCTCTGATTGGTTCAGGTATGGGTATCCTCAATCCATGGAATCTGCAAATCATCATTGAAAATGCAAAAATTCCTGTATTGGTAGACGCCGGTGTGGGTACCGCATCAGATGCGGCGATCGCGATGGAATTAGGCTGTCAGGGGGTGCTGATGAATACGGCGATTGCTGCGGCACGCAATCCGGTTCTGATGGCGGGGGCGATGAAAAAAGCAGTGGAAGCCGGGCGTGAGGCTTATTTGGCCGGCCGTATGCCGAAGAAGCTCTATTCGGCTAGCCCAAGTTCACCTACGACGGGATTGATCTCTTAGTGCAGGGTGTGGGCTGCATTCACCAGGATGATGTGGTTCTCTTATGAGTAGCGCTAATCGTTATGAATGTACCATCAAAGTGGAAGTGACTTACTTGGCAGACCAGTCTGATGTTGAGCACAACCGTTATGCGTTTGCCTATCATGTGACGATTATCAATACTGGCAGTATCGCTGCGCAGTTAGTCAGTCGGCACTGGATAGTGACAGAAGCCAATGGTGAAACTCAGGAGATCAAGGGGTTGGGTGTCGTTGGGGCGCAGCCGTTGATCAAACCGGCAGAGCATTATGAATATACGAGTGGTACAGTAATCGATACGCCGATGGGTGAAATGCGCGGTACCTATCAGATGGTGGCGGAAGACGGTACTCAGTTTGATGCGATTATTCCTACCTTTTTACTTTCAATGCCCAGAGTGCTGCACTAGTGGTTTTGATCTCAAATATCCTTCCAGCTAAAGAATCATGAATAAAACAGCGCAGAATGCCTTACTTTTACTGATGGTCACCTTGATGGTTGCCTGTGCGGGTAAGAAAATCAAACCAGCCACGCCGCCGACTCCACCTAAAGCGCAGTGTGATTGTGCGATTGAAAAGGGACCGGTACAGATCCCGGAGGTAAGTAAGCCGGTTGAGCCTAAACCCATAGAGCCTAAAGAGCTGGCAAAAATTGCGGATTATAGTCTGCTCAAACCTGCCCAATGGGAAGAAGTCGATGGTCTGCAAACGGACAATCTAAGCCAGGCATGGCCAGCATGGATGCAAAGCTGTTCAACACTGGTGAACAAGCCGGTTTGGCAGAAAGTATGTAGCGCCGGTTTGCAGTTGAATAGCCAGACTGCGGGAAAACCAGTTTCCAGCGCGGTTCAGGCATACTATAAGCAGTATTTTACAGTCTATAAGACGACCAATCTGGATGGTACGGATAACGGGTTGATTACCGGCTATTATGAGCCGCTGTTGAAGGGTAGTCGAACCAAGTCGGCACAGTATCCTTATCCGCTTTATGCGCCTCCCGGCGACCTGATTACAGTGGAGTTGGACAGCCTGTTCCCTGAGTTGAAATACAAGCGTGTACGCGGCCGTCTGGTTGGTAATAAACTGGTGCCTTACTACAACCGTGCGGAAATCGAGTCGGACGTCACGCCGGTCAAAGGACGAGAGCTGCTTTATGTCGATGACATCATCGATGTGTTCTTCTTGCAGATTCAAGGCTCAGGGTTGGTGCGGCTGGATAATGGCGAGCAGGTGCATGTGGGATATGCTGACCAGAATGGACATACCTATAATTCGATCGGGCGTCTGCTGATTGAACGCGGCGAACTGACTTTAGCGCAGGCTTCGATGCAGGGCATTAAGAATTGGGCACGTAGTAATCTGGATAAAGTGCGTGAGTTGCTCAATAATAATCCAAGCTATGTGTTTTTCAGAGAGCTGCCAGCTGGCTTGCCAGGCCCGTTAGGTGCGCTTGGCGTACCGATTCTGGGTGAACGTAGCGTAGCGGTTGACCCGAAATTTGTCCCGCTGGGTGCGCCGGTATTCTTATCTACAACTGAACCCAACAGCAGCAAGCCTTTAAAAAGGCTGATGATGGCGCAGGATACAGGCGGCGCCATTAAAGGGGGCGTGCGCGCTGATTTTTTCTGGGGCGCGGGACCTGATGCGGGTGCTAAAGCTGGTGCAATGAAACAGACCGGTAAGATATGGGTGTTGCTGCCAAAAGAGTTTGTGCTGGGTAACGGCGCCGGTGTTGCTACGCGCTAGTGTTGTGTTGGCGCTGAGCTAATAAATAAAAAGGGTGCCTAGGCACCCTTTTTGATCATACGTAAGATATTACTTGTTCATTACGTACATTGTAACTTCGAAACCGAAACGCATTTCAGTAGCAGCTGGTTTTGTCCACATAGTAATTCTCCTTTTTGATTGATTCGTACCGCGTTTGCCATACAGCATTTGCATTACGTGATTAGCATCATAAGGCCAGAACAATTTAATCACATGATGCGAGTCATTAAAGCGGCCTAAGGAAAATCATTAGAAATGCAATCAGATGATTTCCGTGGTTTACTTTTTAAATTTCTTGACTAGCCTTTTGATGCCTTTGCGGCCGAATTTACGCTTGAATGCGACTTTAAAGTCATACAGATAAAAAGCCAGTTTGATACGTGGTGTGAACTTTCTGCCGATGTTGGCTAAATAGAGCCCCATGAAACGCTCGCGACCAGCCTCGTGAAGCTTGTTACACATACGGGCTAAATCTGAAATGCGATATTTCATTGGGGCAGGATACGTAAAGAACCATGCGCGCGCAGTATCAATCAATGAGAAGTGCAGTTTTTTATTATCCAGTAGTTGCACCAGCACGTTACCGCCAGAAAGGTCTCGGAAAAATGTGCCATTTTTATGCATTTGATGCAGGTATTGTGCAAGCTGGGCGTAGGTTTCTTCTGCGCTGATAGAGAAGTTTTTGTCAGCAAAGTGAAAGTCTTTGTTGCCTTTGGAAAAATGCATGAACATCTCGCCGACTGAACAGTCAGCCTTCACATAATGACAGAGATAGAAATTTTGTTTGAGTGTGGCGTCATTTTCTTTTTCAAAAAAAGCCACCGGACGTGCGGTATCAATACCACGTCTCAACAGTTCTACCGCACCATTCCAGCTGCGTTTGGCTTTGCTGGGTTTGAATCGATCCAGAAAAGCTTTGTGCGGATACATTTTGACCGGTTGCTTCACGGTGATTTGTTGAGTATGGTCACGCGGGTCCGGCAGTGCCCAAATCGCGTTGCGAGCATGACGTAAAGCACCATCCTTGTTGGGGCTGGTTAACCTTGCCGGGTGTAATTGCTGTGCCAATAAGGCGGCTTCATCAGCATTTTTTGCGAGAATCAGCCCGAACCAGCCTTCCTGATGAAAGCGGTAGTATTGCAAATCTTTGATATGTGGATGTATTGCCAGATCTTTTGCTAATGCGGGATTCGTTTTAACTGTCACAACATGATCCTTGGGCCAGCGCAGGTAGATGGGTGACTCGCTGATGATGTCCGGTGCCGCATCTAGTTTGTGGCCATCGCGATGAATAATCTCTGCCTGCTGAATGGATTCAGAGTGATAGAGGTATTTTAAGAACGAGACCTTGCCATTAATCGTCCACAAGGCATGAACCTCGTGATCTGCGGTTTGAAAGTGGTGAACCTCAAGGCCATTGGCACTGGCAATCGCAGCTTTATAAGTAGCGCCCTGCACGATGCCGGCAACGGTTTTCATGGCATTAAAGCTGGCATGGTGCCAGAAGCTCTCTGATTGGCCGTCTACATTGGCATAATGCGTCACGCGTTCGAGCGCAGGATACTCTGCGTCGGTCAAACCATCATCTATCAGCCCCTCGCGCTGGCAAATGAGCGCTCCCCAGAAAGCTTGATTCAGCGCGCCGGAAGCTGCGTTGAGTAACATATAGCGTGCAGCGTAATCCGCTTGTTTTTGCTCTCCGTCAGGTAGCAGGCGCTGAATGCGATAGATCGCCCAAAATGCCACGGGTGAAATGAGCTGTTGAATGCCAAAGTCGCTGCTGATTTTTCTAAGTAGCCGCGCTTTTTTGATCAGATTGAATTTCAGTGCCGTCGCCCAGCGATATTTCAATATGCGGTGATCATAGCGTTCAGGTTCGGATACCCGCTCTGAGAACAGATTATCGGTATGGACATCAGGTAGCTGGTTCTTGGCTTTGAGTATGCTCAATATGCCGATGTTGTAGACCGGCTCGAAGTCGGTCACATTCGGGCCAGCGAGTTCGATATTGCGCCGCTTAATTTCATGGTGTGCAATCGCCCAGGCGTGCAGAAAGCCATTCATTGTGTAACCTGCCCAGCGTTTTCTATTAATAGTGGAGCCGATTTCCACGCGTCTAACACGGGCACCAAATCGATCCAGGGCCTGATTTAAAAAGGTCTGCCAGATTGCCTGCTCAGAAGCGGATTCCATGTTTCTTGCATGCGCAAACGGCTGGATGAGGTGCAGGGTCACATCCAGTTTCTCTGCAATCAGCCGTTCAAGAAAACGTGCATTAAAACTTTCCGGATCGCCATAAGTGAAATCCAGCCTCACCTGCCGGATACCCAGCTGTTGCAGCTGCGCGATGACGTAGTCATCCATGTCTGTATCAGCAGATGAGGCCACACATACCCCAATAAAATCTTCTGGAATCAGGTGGTTGGCCGGCGGTAAATGTCCATTTTTGACATAGAGCTTGCCGCTTACAATATAAGCGAGGCCTTTACGTATGATAGGCCAAGTCAGAACGCTGGCTTGCTTTTGTTGTTGGCTCATTATTGCTCAGGCAGGCGGAAGCGTTGCTCGTTGTAAAGTAAATCGGGTAATAACACATTAGCGAGTGCACGCTGTTCCAGCATTTTTGCATCAGGCGGTGGGCTGGTCTCGCTCAGGTGTTTGGTTTTTGTGTCATATATGCCGTGAGCAGGGGCTTTGTCTGCACGTAATACAACAACTTTGTTGCCTGATTCGGACTCTTCCATCCACCCAAAATTTGCATTGTATTGCATCATGGCTCTGCCAGGACTGTCGGGTGGAATGCTCGACAGGTCGCGTCCTATCATTGGGTGCCGGGCGTTGATGCCCATGAGGGATAGCAGGGTCACAGGCAGATCGATCTGGCTTGCAAGGCCTGTGTATCGCAGCGGCTTGATATCAGCGCCCAGAATCAAACCTGGAATATGAAAGCGCTCGACGGGTACCAAAGTATTGCCGCGTACGCGAATATCATGGTCGGCTACGATCAAAAAGACCGTATCTTTCCAGTATTCGCTTTGCTGTGCTTTTTTGAAGAATTCACCGATGGCGTAATCTGCATATTTGACGGCATTATTATCGGTAGATTTAGGCTGTTCATACAGCTCGATACGGCCATCCGGAAACTCGAATGGCGCGTGATTGGAAGAAGAGAAGGCAAGTGTAAAGAACGGTTTTCCCGCCTTGTGGTACGCAAGTATCTGCTCATGTGTCCGGTTCAGTAAATCCTCATCGGATACGCCCCAGCTACTGATAAAGACCGGATCCTTGTAATCTTTTTGCTCGACGATATGGTTGAAGCCATTGCCGGTAAAAAAGCTGCGCATATTGTCAAAATGAGATTCGCCACCGTAAATGAACTCGGTTGCATACCCACGTTTTTCCAGCAATGCTGCCAGGGTAAAGAAATTCTTTTGCGATTTGGAAAGTTTGACCGTACTGTCGGCAGGTGTAGGTGCGAAACCGGCAGTCACGGCCTCAATGCCGCGGACTGAGCGCGTGCCTGTCGCGTACAGTTGCTCGAACCAGATGCCTTGTTCTTTTAATCTCTCCAGATTGGGGGTCACTGGTACGCCACCAAGCGACTCTACAAACGTGGCACCTAAACTTTCCTGTAGAATAATAACCAGATTCAGCGGTTTGTCACGCTTTTGGCTAGGATTCAGTGTGGTAAGCGTCGGAATATCGGCTTCTTTCGCGCCAGTGAGTTTGAAAATCTCTTCTCGTGGCATTTTGCCGTAAATATCACTGGATTTGGTTTCTTGAATCAGATTGTAGGTAGCATAAGTAACTGAGTAGCCAGAGTTAAGCACCAAGCTGTTTACCATGCTGTCTGCAGTGATGGCGAATAAAGCCGGATTTGCCGGGCGATGCCCCATTGATGAGCGGATGCCGCAAGCAGTCAATATGAAAATAAGCGGCCAGATGAACCATGTTTTCTTATTCGACCAATTGGGTGTTGTATCCAGCCAGGATCGCATGAAGCGGTGCATGAGCCAGACCGACAATAGGATGGCACTTAATGTTGCGAAAATATTCAGCTTGAACCCGCGCCATAGCATGCTGAAAACTTCATTCGGGTATTTGAGGTACTCCACAAAGATTCGGTTGGGGCGCACGTCGTATTCATTGATGAACCCGGGCGTGGCCGCTTCTAAAAAGACCAATAAAACAATGGCGACCATGACCCAGATGTAGGTGAATTTTTGCCAGACTTTGAACAGTTGTTGAGTGGCCAGTATGGGTGCCAGAAGCAAAGGGATCAATGCCAGCAAGCATAATTGAATGATGTCAACACGGATGCCTTGCAAAAGAATCTCAGCAAGCTTGCCAGTATCGGTGACGCGCTCGAACTTCCATAACACCAAACCCAGGCGCGTGGCAGAGAGTAATGCCAAGCCTAATAGCAGCATGGCAATAAGTGGTGCGAAAGGGCCTGATTTGGATGAAATCTTCCAAATGTAATGATGGAGTTTTTTAATGAATGTCATGTGTACGATAAGATTGAGCAGTTTCGATATTATAAGGTTAAAGGCTTTTTTTGGCGTGATGTTTAGCTTTGCTTATGGCCTGGGTTTTAGCCAGTGAATAAATGATTGATAATAAGCAGGCTGACGCATGCATAGATAAACCATGATCACGATGTTCAGAAGTGCTGTGACAAGAAACAACTCAGGAATGTTCAATCCCTGATTGAAAATCTCTACAGAGAAAATTGCTGAAATCACCATAAAGAGTGCATTCACAATGTTATTGGCCGCAATCACACGTGATTGATGGCTTTTTTCAGCGCGTGTCTGGATAACCGCATATAGCGGTACGATGTAGATGCCCCCGAAGACGCCAAGCAGTGCGATATCAGCAAGTAATCGCCAATAGGTGAAGATGACGTGACCTTGCGCGTCGTGATGCTTGCCAATGAATGCGGCATAATCGAAGAGGGCGTTATGGTTCAGACTGCTTTGGATAGTGGTGCCTGAGTGATATAAATCTATGCCGAATAGCGTCAGACCCAGTGCGCCAAACAATATCAGCCCAAGCTCGACTTTGCCTCTGGAGAGTTTTTCGCACATCAATGAGCCAATGCCAATGCCAAGTGAGAAAATGGAGAGCAATAAGATGAAGACGCTTTCATCGCCATGCAGAACGTTTTTAGCGAAACTTGGAAATTGGGCCAGCAATGTCGCGCCATAAAACCAGAACCAGGAGATGGCGATAATTGCAAGCCAGATGGTTTGGTGCTGCCAGATGAATTGGATATTCCGGTAAGTTTCGGAGATTGGGTTCCAGTTAATGCGCAGTTCAGGTGCAGCAGCTGGCGAATGTGGAATATCTCTGCTGATCCAGTAGCCTAATGATGCGATTCCAATAATCGAAAAGCTCGTTAGCACGGCATGCTCACTTTGCATCGCCAGCCACGCGCCCAGCACTTGCCCAAGTAGTATGGCGACAAAGCTGCCCATTTCTACCATGCCGTTGCCGCCTATCAGTTCACTGTCTTTCAGGTGCTGTGGTAAGTAAGCGTATTTTACAGGGCCAAATAATGTGGAGTGCATCCCCATCATGAAAAGAGCCGTACCCAGTAACCAGAGGTTGTGCAGAAAAAATCCGCTGCTGGCAAATAGCATAATGCCAATCTCGAATATTTTCACCAGACGGATGATTTGTGACTTTTCAAATTTATCGGCCAATTGACCTGCCGTGGCAGAGAACAGGAAAAACGGCAGAATGAACAGGCCGGGCAGCAAAGTTGCAAGCGTGCCGCTATCGATGGCGGTCAGGCGTGTAGCGTCAAAAGCTACTAATGTAATCAGCGCAGTTTTAAAGACATTATCATTAAAAGCACCCAGAAATTGTGTGAAGAAGAACGGACGAAAACGTTTTTCTTGCATCAATTCAAACTGGTTGCTCATGGTGCAGGCTTTTCTGGGATAGGTTTTATTAAGAAAGGTTTTATTTTGAATCTCTGGAACGGATTAGAGAATATGCCATCCCTGCCAATAACAAAACACCGGTCAGCAAGCCTCCCCACAATAGCCAGTGTTTGTAATTCGGTGGTGATACCCATGCATTTACCGGCTGTGATGGATCGGCTGAAAGTGATGCTTCAATGACAACAGCTTTAGGCAACTGCTGAAGCTTTTTTAGCTTCAGTTCGGGTGTACTGTCGTTATCTGAAATCAGGCTGTTAATTGTTACATGATTGACGATGTCAGGGTTGTTGCCAACCTGAAATGTGAAAGGGGCTTTTCCACGCGCATTCCAGACTGCGGTTTCAGGCAGCCAGCCTGCCGTCAGGTCTGGATTATCACTGCCTATTCCGCCGTTAGCCTGGTTGAACTGCAGTCTCCAGTAACGTGCTGTAGTGGGGGATAAGTCAATGTCAGGGTTGGTGTAAGTTTTACCATGACTAGACATATGATACAGCGAAGTTGTGCGGATATATTGCCAGTGGTCGTTAGCTGATTTTCGTGCGAACACCTTTACCTGGGTGATCGTATTTGTTTCAGGCAGGGTAACACGTAAATGGCTGACTGCATAACGCCCGGCTGACTCGAAATCAATATTGATTTCGCCGGTTTTGGCATTGCGTTCACGATTCAGTAGCGCTAGTGGCTGCCAAAGGATATTTGGTGTCAGTGCTTGTGTGTTGTGATATTCCGCATTGACTTTGGTTAAGATGAGGGCATCATTGTCTGATGGGCGAATTTGCAGATAGCGCGCTTCAGTGGGCTGATTCAGCGTGATGCTGTTTTGTAGCAATGTGCTGCCACCAGCAGTTGTTTTGAGCAGCATGGCATGGCCTGCATTTGCCCATGTTTTCAAGTCGTCACTGGTGAGAATCTCCAACGAGAGCAGTGAGTCCTCTCCTCCGTCCCATTCTACGCTCAGGGCTTGCAGCGCAGGATGCTCTTTGCCGGCATCTACCAGATAAATATTTTTGGTATCTTTGACCGGAGTATTCATTTTTAGGTTGATTGCAGAGTTGGAGCGATGTTTTGCCGTGCCTTCAATCATGATATTCAACTCACTGGCGTCTTGCAGCTGATATTCATGGATAGGATAGACGGATAATGGTTTTGTATCACCTATGGCTGTGTTGAGCGGGTGCAATGTTTCGTATGGCAGTAAAGCATAAGGCACCTGTTCGCCATAAGCATTATGAATGGTCAAGTCAGCGAGATTCTCATCGCGGCTGTATTGGTACACTGCTTTTGGTAATTCTGTTCTGTAAAGCGCCTCCTGTCCGCTTGCATCCAGCTTGAATGTCGCAGCAAGTGTCGGCAGCGACACAATACCAAAAACAAGCAATGTCAGTTTTTGAGAGGTATTCATACGGACTCCATATCTGCATGGGTTTTCTGGGCCGGCGGCAGCGGTGCGAAATAACCCATGACCAGCAACATCAGCCCCGCGCCGATGAAAGAGGCGATGCGTTCAACGGAGCCGGTTTGCGCCATGTCGAGTAAAAATATTTTAGCGACGACCAGGCCCATTAAACTGGCGCCAATCAGCCAAAGCTGCCTCATGCCGCGCCGATGGGCAATCAGCATCAGCATGAATGCGGTGATTGCCCAGAGGAAAGTGAAGGACATCTGTACCAAGGGCGTATGCAGGATCGCAGTCCATTGGAATGGCGTGCCAGCCCAGTGATGCAATGTACGCAGCAGCATGCCGTTTAAGAGCGCAAAACTCATCAAGCCTGTCAGCGCAAGCATGTTTCTGCTATTGGTATAGAAAAGGTGGCCGATATTCTGTTGCCAGATGAGCAATATCAGCAAGGTTGCAGACAGTGAGATGTCCAGCGGATTGAGCAGCGGCAGGTAATGTAAAGGTGCAGCGTTGCCGCTGGAATACAGCGACATCGAGAAGAACCATGCCACCAGCAGAAGGTTCAGCGGGCCGCAGCCCACCCATCCCCAGCCGCGCAGGTGATCTATTTGTAGCTTATGGTGACGGTACAACTGCACAATGGCTACAATGAGCAGCATAGGTACAATTCCCCAGCCAATTCTTTGCCACACTTCAGACTCGCCGACCAGTCGCGTGAGCTGATATTTCCATTCCCATGCGCCTATGAAGCTAGCTATCCAAAGGAGTGGTGCTCGGTAGATGCTACCATGCGGTATATTGCCGCGCAGCAGGCTAATAATATAGGCGGCAAATGCAATGAGCCAGCTGGCTGCACCAAGATTGGCGAATGGATGAGCGTAATCCATTTCCAGAATGAAAGCGATAGCCATTGCTGGCAATAATAGCGTTGTAAGTGAGGTCAGTTTTTGCCAATTAAGTGTGCGTGCAAAATAAGGCAGCGCAAGGCTGGTTAGTGCAACAAAAACAAGTCCGGCGTGCACAAACATCAATGGCGGCATGAATTCATCAATCGCGGTCAGACCCGCAGCCACCCACCATAGCCATCCCCATAGAGCCAGTGGCATAGTGAAGCTGGTAAATGGATGCCCACGATACTTGCTGAGCAATGCACCGCATGCCCAGCCGGAGAGCGCGATAAAGGCGACACCCAGAAACATGTTTTGATGACCGATCCCTGAATGACCGGTGAGTCCCCAGCCTTTGGCAAAGGCGAACGCGGCGAGCAGTTGCAGTGCCAAGCCGGCGAAAGCTGGCAGTGTGCGGTTCTGACGCAAGCCCACCCAGAGCAGTCCAACGCCTTCAACTGCCCATGCGGCAGAGGTCCAGCGGCCATCGAGTGCAAGCGGCAGTGTCAGTGTGATAAAGCCTACGCCAAGTGCCAAAAAGCATTCACCAAGAAACTTGAGCATGTCGCGTTTTTGCGTCAGTACCCCCCGCGCCAGACCAATATAGAAGATACCTAGCGCCAGTGCGCTGTAGGCCAGGCCAAAGTTGGAATCCCGCAATAGTGCGTATTGCAGGCTAAACCCTACTAAAGGCGTTCCAAATACCAGGGTGGCATCTACATAGTCACTGACTTTGGTTGCCTGACGGTGCGCATACAGCACGGCGATGGCAGTGAATAACAGAAAGTGAATGATCAGGAATGGTTCAGTGGTGGCAAAGTGTTCCGGTGTGTAGCTTTTAGCCCCCCATAAAGTGCCGATGATGAATGTGAAGGCAAAGCCCAGTACATTGAGCGGGCGCCAGCTTTTGTGATAGGCAATGAAGGCAATGCCAAGATTTAACACCAGATAGTAACTGAACAGGCCTACATGGCTGCCTCCACCAGTAGAGGTGAGAATCGGCGCCAGGAATCCGCCGGTAAACCCTAAAATGGCTAGCGGCATGGCAGATTGCAGCACCGCGATGATGGCAGACAATACGGCGATTGCTATCAGCAGCGCAAAGGCGGCGCCTGCCGGAATCAGTTGATATAGCTTAAGCGCTGCAAAGGTGGTGAGATACAGGATGCCGATTCCCCCGCCTTGCAATGCCCAGGAATACTCCATACGGCTCAAACGCAAACGCCAGCCCAGGCCGATTAAGCCGACACCAGCCAGTGCGATACCGGCTAGTCGTAATTCAATCGGCACATGCGTATGTTCTGCCGCATATTTGATGAGAAAGCTGATGCCGATAAACAGGATGACGATGCCTGAGCGAACCAGCGTGTTGCCACCCAGAAGCCAGTCTTTGGCGGCAGCTATTCCTTTCTCAATAAAATTGGGTTCAGCCAGCTTGATGACGGGTTTTGCCTTGTAAACAGGGGTGGGTTCAGCTTGGCTCTGGATGTTATTCTGTATGGTTTCTTTTGCCAGAGGTTCAAATGTTTCGTGTATAACATTTTCTGCAACTTCCTCCGTAACCTCGTCTGTAACCTCAAAGTTATCTATGATCGAGGAAGGTTCAATTGATACGCTTTGTATATTCGCAGTATTGGCTTTGATTGATGTGGACTGGCTAACCGGATCAGCAGGATTTTGGCCTTCGAAAGCGTTTTTTAGCATTTCCATGCGTTTATTCAGCTTGGTAATTTCCAGTCCCAAACTGGCGGTTTCTCTTTCCAGATCCTTGATACGATGATCTTTATCACCAGATGAGAACAATGAGAAGAAACCCACGATACCGCCGATAAAAGCAGCGATAGCCAGTAACCCGAGCGGAAGTAATAATGATTCCATAGTTAACCTTTTAAATAGTTAAACCTGTTGAGTATGCTAGTGGTTGGATGCTGTATGCACATCAAAAAAAGTCCTTGTTTCAAAGACGTGATCAGCAAAACCGTTACCATTGAATCTTATAAGTCGTTTGATCGCAAAATCAAACATCACCGGATTGTAGTCTCGTAATGCTTGCAGGAATAATATATGAGATTCTTCCAGTAGTCCCGCGCGCTGTAGTTGCCTGGTAGAAATCAACGGGGCAACGCCGGGTAATGGATAGTCGGAACCGTTCAGCAGGCGTTTGTGCAAGTCAGGGCGTTGCAGCAGGGGTTTAATTGCCCACGCATGGTTGAGTAAGGTAATTGCAGATATCTCACCGAACGCCAGACCTGCGTAATCGGGCGTGTCCATAAGCCTTGTAAATAACTCAAAACTTTTGATGGGCTTATTGTGATTGTCCAAGTCCTCAGAGTGACCGTCACTGGCGCAATGTGCGAGTACCACCCGCACTCCGGCATCGAGCGCGCGGCGTAAATGCAACGGATTGCCGAAGCGCTGATCGCCACCGATGACTGCGCTTTCGTGTCCTGCATGGCTGATGATCGGGAGGTTGAGTGTCTGCAGTTTTTGATAGAACTGGTCGCATTTCGGCGATGACGGGTCGATGCCCATGACAGAAGGTAGCCATTTAACAGCGCGGGCGCCATTGGCTTTTGCGCTTTCCAGTGCGTCGACCGCATCTTGCCTGTAAGGGTGAATCGAAGCCGCCCATTCAAAATGTTGCGGGTGTTTTTTTGCGATATTTGCGGCGTAACTATCCGGAATATGAAAAATTGAACGCGCTTTGTCAGGGCTGCCTTGCGACGTGTGTGTCCAGTCAAAGGCGAACAGCATGGTTTTGTAGCCAGCTGGCATATCGGCAGATAGCTGTAACATTCTTGCGATAAAACTGGCGTCTTCGTGACCCTTGGTGATGCAGCCCCCATCCATGTAAAAGTCTTTTTGAATCTTCAGGATAGGATGCAGCCAGCTATCCATATCGGGGGTGTACCAAGCACCAGTGCCGTTGCCCCCCGGCGCCAATGATGTGCGCGTGGGTATCCCATATATTTGCTGGATCGATGCCCTGCCATATTTGCCGCATAAGCGGATGCTGTTTCAGCGTGTCAGGCAAGCCGCTTAAACATGGATTGGTAAATCCTGCCTCAGGCCAATATCTAAAGCTGGTGATGGCAGCACTACTTACACCTAATGCCGATAAGCCAAGCATGAACTGACGTCGATTCATGGCTTATGCGTTCTCAGCCATTTGTTTGAGCGTGACATAATCGGTTTTGCCAGTTCCTAACAGTGGAAGTGCCGTCACGACGATGATATTTCGTGCGATTGCAAGTTCAGGGCTGCCAAGTGCCTTTGCACTGCTACTGAGTTGCTCCCGATTCAGCGTATTGTCTGTGGTGTAAAGAATGATATTCTCGCCACGCTGTGCATCGGCCTGGGTAGTTGCCGCGTGCTGATGTTGCGGTGAAGCATGGTGGGCGATGTTTTCTACTGTCTCCAGTGCGACCATTTCGCCAGCGACTTTGGCAAATCGTTTAACGCGACCCTTGATGAACACAAATCCGTCGCTGTCGATCTCTACGATATCGCCGGTGTTATACCATTCATCTGACGGTGTCTGGATGACGCCAGGATGATCATACAAATAGTAGCCGCGCATCACGTTGGGGCCGCGCACTGAAAGTAGTCCTCCATGTTCAATGCCGGGTATATTTTCAAGTTTGGGTTCCAGTCCGGGCATCAGTGTGCCGACTGCACCTGGCTTGTTGGCCATGGGGGTGTTCACAGCCAGCACGGGTGCGCATTCCGTTGCGCCATAGCCTTCCAGTATGCGAATGCCGAATTTGTCCATCCATGTTTTGCGGACTTCTTCATTGAGCTTTTCAGCCCCCGCGACAACGTAACGTAACTTGTAGAAGTCGTATGGATTGGCAAATTTGGCGTAGTTGCCCAGAAAGGTGCTGGTGCCGAACAGCACGGTACAGCCGCGGTCGTAAATCACTTCCGGTATCACGCGGTAATGTAACGGGGATGGGTACACAAACAGGCGGCTACCGGCGACTAAAGGCATGATGGCGCCACAAGTGAAACCAAATGCGTGGAACAGTGGTAGCACCATCATGAATTTGTCCTGCATGGAAAAATCGATGACGGATTTAATCTGCGCGATATTGGCGAGAATGCTGCGGTGAGAGTGTACGACCCCTTTGGGTTTGCCTTCAGAACCTGAAGTGAACAGCACGACTGCAGGGTCATTGGCATGGCTTTTGGTCGCAGCAAGTCTGGGTAGCCACAGCGCAAATCCCATCAGCCACAATTTATCTGCCCACGAGAAGGTTTTTAGCAGGTCTTCAAGATAAACAATTTTTACGGTTTCTAGACCGGCGACAACCTCCTCAAGTTTGGCGGTTTTGATAAATTCGCGTGAACTGATGATGGTTTTGACTGCTGCCGCAGTGCAGGCATTCTGGATTCCTGCGCTCCCTGCTGTGTAATTCAGCATGGCGGGCACTCTGGCGAATGCACTCATGCCGAATATCAGGCAAATAGTATTGGTGACATTGGGCATCAGTACGCCGATATTTTCATGTGCATGTGTGGTCTTGCTGGCAAGTCTGCCGAGCGCGAGACTTTTTTTCAGTAGGTCTCCATAGTTTTCTTCTACCTGGCGCATGTCTTCTACCACCATGGTGCTACGGCCATATTTTGAAATGGCATCTAAAAAGGAGGTGAAGAGCGTGTTGATAGGCGCAGAGCTAAAAATCATATTCTGCATTTCCCTACGCATTGCATCACCGGCAAGTCTGCGGCGGGCTTTTGCAGTGGGTGCTTGCGGCATTGTGATATGCCGCGTAGGTAAAATGGAGAGGGTGACTTTCGGAAATAGTCTTTTCGGATGGTCACCACGCAAGCGGCTGAAATATGAACGTGCTGCACCATCAATGCGCACTGGCAGAATCATGGCCTCTGTCTTGGCTGCGACAAAGCCCGGGCCGTCATAGACCTTCATTAGGGAGCCTGTCAGCGTGATGCGGCCTTCAGGGAAGATCACGACCGGTTTGCCTGCTTCCAGCAGTTTGATTACCTTTTTCATTGCGAGCGGAGATGTAGGGTCGACAGCCAAGTATGGAGTCAGTTTCAGAATCTGCCTGAATAACCAATGGTTCAGTACGGTGGTGTGCACGACAAAGGTTGCGCGTATCGGTAAGAACAAACCAAGCAGCAACCCGTCTAAAAATGATTCGTGATTGGCAATGATCAGTAATTTGCCTTGTTTGGGCAGATTGGCAATGCCGGAAACCTCTACCCTGAATATTATCCGGCAAGCCAGTTGTAAGAGCGTGGCAATCATGTTGTCTCCTGTTGTTGTTCTTTTCAGGTTTCGTTTTTGATGTAGTGGAGGACTTGCTGCAACGCATTTGCGACCACTTCGCTATTGATCCAGAAAAAGACTTCTTTGCCCGTTTTTTCTGAGTTCAGCACACCGGCGTTATGCAGCACTTTGAGATGATGCGTGATCGCGGTGCGGCTGAGGGTGGTGGTAGAAACGATTTGCAGGATATTGAGTTTTTCGCCTTTTTCAAAGGCAAGCAGAATGCGCTGACGATGTTCATCACCAAGCGCGATAAAGATATTGGCGGTGTTTTTAAATCCGGCCGGAATATCTATAATGTTCTTCATAACTAAATAATTAGTTATTTAGTTATGAAAGTCAAGCAGTATTTTGGCATGTCAAATTTTGGATGCCAGTAAACATGATGAGATTTAAACAAAAAAGGGGCGCATCTGCGCCCCTTTGATTTGCTGCTAAGTACTACTAGCTGTGATATGCACGTTCGCCGTGTTCGCTGGTATCTAAACCTTCACGTTCAGATTCTTCACTTACACGCAGACCAATCAGCACATCTACAATCTTGAAGGCAATGAATGAAACCACTGCTGATAACACGATTGCAGTGCCTACTGCATAAACCTGGGCAGTCATTTGTGCAGTAAAGTCGTAAGCTGCTACGCCGTTTGCTACATAATCAACTACACCTGCACCACCTAGCGCCGGGTTCACAAACACACCGGTAGCCAATGCACCAAACACACCGCCTATTGCATGGATGCCGAATACATCCAGGGCATCATCGTAGCCAAACAGGTATTTCACTTTAGCAACCATGAAGTAACAGATCGGTGATACCAGCAAGCCAATGATGATTGCACCCATCGGACCTACGAAACCACAAGCTGGCGTAATGGCCACCAAACCTGCAACAGCACCAGACACAGCACCTAACATAGATGGTTTGCCTTTTAACAGCCACTCAGAGAGTGCCCATGATAAAGTTGCTGCGCCTGTTGCAATCATGGTGTTTACCAGCGCTAAAGCTGCGTAACCGTTTGCTTCCAGGTTAGAACCAGCGTTGAAACCAAACCAGCCCACCCACAGTAATGCAGCACCAACCATGGTTAAAGTCAAACTGTGTGGAGCCATAGACTCTTTACCGTAACCGATACGTTTACCTACCATGATTGCACCAACCAAGCCTGCAACACCTGCGTTGATATGCACCACTGTACCGCCTGCAAAGTCTAGTGCACCTTTTGCCCATAACCAGCCAGCGTTGGCAATCACTGTTTCAAGTGAAGCTGCATCAGTGATTGCATCAGGACCGTCCCAGTACCAAACCATATGTGCTAATGGCAAGTAAGCAAATGTGAACCACAACACCATGAAGGCGAGAATTGCAGAGAACTTCATACGTTCAGCAAATGCACCGATGATCAAAGCTGGGGTGATAGCAGCAAACGTTAATTGGAATGCTACGAATACCAGTTCAGGAATGTAAACGCCTTTGCTGAATGTGGCACCTAATGATTCCGGAGTCACGCCAGCCAAGAATGCTTTACCTAAGCCGCCAAAGAATGGGCTGCCGCCTGTGAATGCAACGCTGTAACCATAGATTGCCCACAATACTGCCATGAGTGAGAAAATCATGAATACTTGCATAAGCACTGAAAGCATATTCTTTTGACGGACCAATCCGCCGTAGAAGAGTGCCAAACCAGGAATCACCATTAAAGTGACCAGCACGGTTGCGATCAGCATCCATGCAGTATCGCCTTTGTTAGGTGTCGGCGCTGGAGCTGCCGCTGCTTCAGGGGCTGTTTCTGCTGGAGCCGCCGCTGGTGCAGGAGCAATTTCAGCTGCCGGAACTGCCACTTCAGTTGCTACGGCGGTTTCAGCTGCCGGAGCTGCATCTTCTGCTAATGAGTTACCAGTGAAACCAAAACCTAACATGGTAACCAGAGCAAACATCGAGAGTAATTTCTTCATCATGATCCCCTTATAGAGCTTCTTCACCGGTTTCACCGGTGCGGATGCGATAAACTTGCTCAAGATTAAAGACGAAAATCTTGCCATCACCAATCTTGCCTGTAGCTGCAGATTTTTCGATTGCATCTACTACCTGATCCAGCAATTCATCTTTAATTGCAACTTCCAACTTCACTTTGGGCAGAAAATCCACCACATATTCTGCACCTCGATACAGCTCGGTGTGACCTTTTTGGCGGCCAAAGCCTTTTACTTCGGTAACAGTAATGCCCTGCACGCCAATATTGGATAAGGCTTCTCTAACCTCATCCAACTTGAATGGCTTGATAATTGCGGATACAAATTTCATGGGTATCTCCTTGGGTTGGGCGAGAGTTTATCCCGCCCTATTGCCGATAAAAGTTTGATTAGAAAGCTTTTGAAACGTAGGCAGTAAATGCACTGTCACCTAAATAAGTGCCTGAACCATCTACGTAACCAGCTGCAGAGCTGTCGCCTTTGCTAGAGTTTGTATCGGTGTAGTAAGCGCCAACTGACACACCGTTAGCAAAAGCTTTTGATAAACCCAATTTCCAATCAGAGTAACTTAACTTGTCATTCGCAGAGCCAGCAAAGTCTTGGTGACCAACGTGAGCAATCGCTGTAAAGCCTGACTCACCCAATGGAATATTGGCATTTAATTCAGCGTAGTAGCTGCCATCTGAGTTTTTAACACCAAAAATATCTGTTAAGCCATATGACAGTTTAGCTTGCGCCCATTTATAGCTTAATGAGGCGTAGAGCTCTGTTGTTTCAGCTTTTTCATATCCAGTACCTGAGTTTTTATCGCCTGGATAAATGTACTGTAATAGACCAACATTGTAGCCAATTCCAGTTTCACCAAAAGTGTTAGCATAGCCGCCGTAGACATCAAGTTCCAAGCTGGAGTTTTGGTATAAGCTGTCATCTTCCAGCCAGCTGATATTTGAAGCCCATGCACCTGCGTAAAAGCCGCTGCTATGAGCATAGTCAACGCCACCTTGGAGCGCCATCTCTTCACCTGTCTGTGTCAGGCCACGGAAAATGTATTGACTGAATAAGCCAACGTTATAGGTAACTGTATGTGGTGAGGCAGGTGCAGCCGCTGCAGCTGGTGCCGCAGCTTCTTCAGCAAATGAAACTGCCGGCACAGTCAGTGCACTTAATACAGCAAGTGATAATAATGATTTACGCATGTTGCTTAACTCCTTATAAGTTTGTAAACGGGAAAATCCACATGCATGTATAAGCAATCACCATGCCAACTATAATATTCTTTATAATCAATGAGATAAATAATATTAATTTACAATTGTTTTTGTGTCGCTTCGTTTTTTTCTGCTAAACTTAAGTTAAATATTAAGGAATCCATTATGCTTGAATCGCAAAAATTAAATGAAATATCCAATAAAATCAAAGAGGTAGTCGAAAGCTCTCCTTTGGGTGAGGTAGATAAAAACATTCATGCACTATTAAGGAGCATATTCACCAAAATGGAGCTTGTTACCCGTGAGGAGTTTGATGTGCAGGCGGAGGTGCTGCGCAACACGCGGCAGAAGCTAGAGCTGCTTGAGGCTAAGCTTGCCCAGTTAGAGTCGCAGCAGAAACCATAAGCTGTCACGATGAGCCTCGCCGTATTGTATAGCCGTGCGCTTAGCGGCATGGATGCGCCAGAAGTGGTGGTTGAGGTGCATCTGGCCAACGGTTTGCCCAGTTTCCAGATTGTAGGGTTGCCCGAGACTGAGGTTAAAGAGAGCAAGGATCGCGTTCGAGCAGCCTTGCTGACGGCGCAATTTGAGTTTCCAGCGCGGCGCATCACGGTGAATCTGGCGCCTGCCGACCTGCCAAAGGAAAGTGGCCGCTATGATTTGCCAATCGCGCTAGGCATTCTTGCTGCATCCGGACAGATTTCCAAGGAGTCGTTATCACGCTATGAGTTTGCAGGCGAACTTGCTTTGACCGGTGAACTCCGCCCAATTCGAGGTGCGCTGGCGATGACTTCCAGCATGATGCGTAATGCCAGCCATGCTGATTTGGTGGGGGATGCACAGAAACGTGCATTTATCCTGCCCCAAATGAGTGCGGCAGAGGCTGTATTAGTGCGCGATGCGATTGTTTTTCCGGCAAAGTCCTTGCTGGAAGTTTGCGCGCATTTAAATGGACATGCGGCAATAAGCCCTTTGGTGGCTTCTGAGTATGTTGCCGAAATTTCCTATCCTGACTTCAGTGATGTGAAAGCGCAAAGCATGCCTAAGCGCGCATTGGAGATTGCAGCCGCTGGTGGCCATAGCGTCATCATGAGCGGCCCTCCCGGCACCGGGAAGAGTATGCTGGCGAGTCGCTTCCCTGGAATTCTGCCTGACATGACAGAAAATGAGGCATTGGAGGCCGCTGCGATTCAATCTTTGAATGGCAGCTACAAACTGGAGAATTGGAAGCGCAGACCCTATCGAGCGCCGCACCATACTGCCTCTGGCGTGGCTTTGGTTGGCGGTGGTGGCATGCCAAGGCCCGGTGAAATCAGTCTGGCGCATCGCGGCGTGCTGTTTCTGGATGAGTTACCAGAGTTTGACCGTAAAGTGCTGGAGGTGTTACGTGAGCCGCTGGAAAGTGGCCATATCACTATTTCACGCGCGGCACGTCAGGCAGATTTTCCGGCGAGCTTTCAGTTGATTGCTGCGATGAACCCATGCCCATGTGGTTATCTGGGGCATCACAATAACAAATGTCGCTGTACGCCGGACCAGGTGTCGCGTTATCGCGCAAAAATCTCGGGGCCACTACTAGATCGTATAGATTTGCATATTGAGGTACCTGCACTGAAAGAGGATGAGCTGATTCGAGCGGGTGAGAGTGAGAGCTCACTTTCTATTAAGGCCAGGGTGGAAAAGGCAAGAGTCTTGCAGCTGGCGCGTCAGGGAAAGTGCAATAATCAGCTGACCACTAAAGAGATTGATGCGTTTTGCAGTGCAGATGAGTCGGGTCTAACGTTACTCAAATCAGCGATTACCCGCTTGAGTCTGTCGGCACGGGCGTATCACCGAATCCTCAAAGTGGCGCGCACGATTGCCGATTTGTCGAATGAAGGCAATATAAAACCTGCGCATATCGCAGAGGCACTTCAATATAGGCGCACAGAGGCTTAGCTAGTCCTTAGATGCATGATAAAATTAGCCAAATTTATATGACTAATTTTTCATGACTCAATTAACCGTATCCGCAACAGAAACCAAACTTCGTGAACTACTCAAGCAGCGCATTCTGATTCTGGATGGTGCAATGGGTACCATGATTCAGCAATATAAGCTGACTGAGGCTGATTATCGTGGCAAGCGTTTTGCCGACTTCAAGGCGCCAGCGGGTGAGCGTGAGCTATTCGTCAAAGGTAACAATGAGTTGCTGACGCTGACCCAACCGCAAGTCATTCAGGAAATCCACGAAAAATATCTGGCCGCAGGTGCGGATATCATCGAAACCAATACCTTTGGCGCCACTACCGTCGCGCAAGATGACTACCACATGGGGCATCTTGTGTACGAAATGAACGTTGAGGCAGCCAAACTCGCCAAAGCTGCCTGTACAAAATACAGCACACCGGACAAGCCGCGCTTTGTGGCAGGTGCACTTGGCCCCACCCCTAAAACCGCTTCCATCTCGCCAGATGTCAATGATCCAGCTGCGCGTAATGTGAACTTTGATCAGTTGCAAACCGCCTATCTGGAACAGGTACGCGGATTGGTCGAAGGTGGTGCGGATATTCTGATGGTGGAAACCATTTTTGATACGCTCAACTGCAAGGCGGCGTTATTTGCAATTGATGCATTTTTTGAAGAGGTCGGCTATACCCTGCCGATAATGATTTCCGGCACGGTGACCGATGCATCCGGCCGCATTCTGTCTGGCCAGACCGTGACGGCTTTCTGGCACTCTGTGCGCCATGCCAAGCCGCTGACCATTGGTTTGAACTGTGCGCTCGGTGCAACCTTGATGCGTCCGTATGTGGAAGAGCTGTCTTCAATCGCTGATACCTTTGTCTGTATTTATCCCAATGCTGGCTTGCCTAATCCGATGAGCGATACCGGCTTTGATGAAACGCCGGATGTGACCTCGAGTCTGGTGAAGGAATTTGCAGAAAGTGGTTTCCTGAATGTGGCAGGTGGCTGCTGCGGCACGACACCAGCGCATATCCATGCGATTTACAATCAGATCAAAGACATTGTGCCACGTAATGTGCCTGTGCTGCCCAAGCATATGCGCCTTTCAGGGCTTGAGCCGTTCACGATTGATGAAAATTCACTATTTGTAAACGTGGGTGAACGTACCAATGTGACCGGTTCAAAAGCTTTTGCCCGCATGATTATCAATGAGCAGTATGACGAGGCGCTTACCGTTGCGCGTCAGCAGGTAGAGAACGGTGCGCAGGTCATTGATATCAACATGGATGAAGGCATGCTGGATGCCATCAAGGCCATGACGCACTTTCTGAATTTGGTCGCATCCGAGCCGGATATCGCCCGCGTACCGATCATGATTGACTCAAGTAAATGGTCGGTCATCGAGGCGGGTTTGAAATGCGTGCAGGGTAAAGCCATTGTCAATTCTATCTCGATGAAAGAAGGCGAGACAGAGTTCTTACGTCAGGCAGCGCTATGCAAGCGTTATGGTGCTGCTGCAATCGTGATGGCATTCGATGAAAAAGGCCAGGCTGATACTTACGAACGCAAAATTGAAATCTGCAAGCGCGCGTATGACTTGCTGGTGGAGAAAATCGGCTTCCCAGCGGAAGATATTATTTTTGACCCCAATATCTTCGCCATCGCCACCGGAATTGAAGAGCACAACAATTACGCTGTAGATTTTATCAACGCCACACGCTGGATTAAAGAGCATCTGCCCTATGCCAAAGTGTCCGGCGGCGTATCGAATGTAAGCTTCAGTTTCAGGGGCAATGACCCTGCCCGCGAGGCGATTCATACCGTGTTCTTGTACCATGCCATCAAGGCGGGTATGACCATGGGCATCGTCAATGCGGGCATGATGGGCGTGTACGATGATTTGCCGGCAGAGCTGCGCGAACGTGTTGAAGACGTAGTGCTGAATCGCAGAGAAGACGCCACCGAGCGCATGATTGAAATCGCCAGTACGCTGACTGCTGGCGGCAAGAAAGAAGCAGCTACATTGGAATGGCGTGGCACACTTGAGTCACCGGTAGCGGTTGAAAAGCGGCTTAGCTATGCGATGGTGCATGGCATCACCGAATTTATTGTGGAAGACACCGAAGAGGCGCGGCAAAAAGTGGCAGCCAGTGGCGGTCGCCCCATTCACGTCATTGAAGGCCCGCTGATGGATGGCATGAACGTGGTGGGAGATTTGTTCGGGCAAGGCAAGATGTTCCTGCCGCAAGTGGTGAAATCGGCTCGCGTCATGAAGCAGGCTGTGGCTCACTTAATCCCGTTCATTGAGGCAGAAAAAGTCGAAGAAGAAAAACGCACCGGCATCGTTGCCAAACCGAAAGGCAAAATGGTCATCGCCACCGTCAAGGGCGATGTGCACGATATCGGCAAGAATATCGTATCCGTGGTATTGCAATGCAATAACTTTGAAGTGGTCAACATGGGCGTGATGGTGCCGGCCACCGAAATTCTGGCGATGGCAAAAGCAGAAAAGGCCGATATCATTGGCCTGTCTGGGTTGATTACCCCGTCTTTAGAAGAAATGACGCACATTGCAAAAGAGATGCAGCGCGACCCTTATTTCAAAGGTCTGAAAATGCCATTGCTGATTGGTGGTGCAACCACATCACGTGCACACACGGCAGTGAAAATTGCGCCGCATTACGATGGCCCAATCGTATATGTACCCGACGCTTCGCGCTCAGTGACGGTGATGCAGAATCTGCTCACACCTGAGACTAAAGACGCATACATTGCTGAGATTCAGGCCGATTATGAAAAGGCGCGTCATCAGCATGCCAATAAAAAAGGTACGCCGATGCTCACCATTGCAGAAGCGCGTGCCAATAAGGCTCAGCTTTCATTTGATGGCAAAAATGCACCGGTAAAACCCAAGTTCATCGGACGACGTGAGATCAAGAATGCTGATTTAAATCTACTTGCGCAATATATCGACTGGACCCCCTTCTTCCAGACCTGGGATCTGGCCGGCGCATACCCGGCGATTCTAAGCGATAAGGTGGTGGGTGAAGCGGCCACTAAATTATTTGGTGAAGCACAGGCGATGCTGAAAAAAATCATCGATGGTCGCTGGCTCAGCGCCAATGGCGTGGTGGCATTGCTGCCGGCTAACACCGTGCATGATGACGATATTGAAATCTATACCGATGAAACACGCAGCCAGGTTGCTTTTACCTGGTACGGCATGCGTCAGCAAACGGTCAAACCCGTGATTGACGGTCTGGCCAGACCTAATCAATGTCTGGCAGACTTTATTGCGGCTAAAGGGACCAAAGAAAATACCACGCCTGATTATATCGGCATGTTTGCCGTGACGGCAGGGTTAGGTGTCGAGAAGCATGTGGAGAGGTTTGAAGCTGCCCACGATGATTACAGCAGTATCATGCTCAAGGCGCTGGCAGATAGATTGGCTGAGGCGTTTGCAGAATACATGCATGAGCGTATTCGTTTGGATTTCTGGGGTTATGCCGCAGATGAGAATTTGAATAAAGAAGCGCTGATTAAAGAACAGTATCAGGGCATTCGTCCGGCACCTGGCTACCCTGCTTGCCCTGACCACACGGTGAAGCCGGACATGTTCAAAGTGCTGCAAGCCGAAGCAATCGGCATGCAGCTGACTGAATCATTCGCGATGTCTCCGGGTGCGTCAGTGTCAGGGTTTTATTTTGCACACCCTGAAAGTAAATACTTCAGTGTGGATAAAATCGGCGAAGACCAGTTGCTGGATATGGCACAGCGCAGAGGGGTGCCGAAAGAATATCTGGAACGCTGGCTGGCGCCGAACTTGGCTTGATTTAAAACCTTGATTGCTTAACATTCAAAAAAAATTATGCATATTCACATATTAGGTATCTGCGGTACATTCATGGGCGGTATTGCCGTCCTGGCAAAATCGGCTGGGCACAAAGTCACCGGTTGTGATGCCAACGTTTATCCGCCGATGAGTACGCAACTGGAGGCTCAGGGCATAGCGCTGATTGAAGGGTTTGACCCATCCCAAACCAAGCTGAATCCTGATATCTACGTGATTGGTAACGTGGTGTCGCGCGGCAATCCGCTGATGGAAGAGATTCTGAATCAGGGGTTGCCTTATATCTCAGGCCCACAATGGCTGGCTGAGAATGTGCTGCAAGGCAAATGGGTGCTAGCTGTGGCCGGGACGCATGGCAAGACGACAACCAGCTCCATGCTGGCCTGGATACTGGAATATGCTGGGTTGGCACCAGGTTTCCTGATTGGCGGTGTGCCTGAGAATTTCTCGGTTTCTGCACGTTTGCCGCAAATCTCACCTAAAGATAGTAACTTCAACAAAAATCTGGATTTGGGATGCAATACTAGGCGTGTGGAGCACAGCAGCCAAGATAGTACAAGTAAGTACAGCGAGGTTGCGAGCACCACGCAACGCAGTAGTGCGCCCAAAGATGATTTTTGTTCGCCTTTCTTTGTGATTGAGGCAGACGAGTACGATACCGCCTTCTTCGATAAACGTTCCAAGTTCGTGCATTACCGTCCGCGCACGGCCGTGTTGAACAATCTGGAATTCGACCATGCCGACATCTTTGAAGACCTGCCTGCCATTGAAAAACAGTTTCATCACCTTGTGCGCACCGTGCCCCAGCAGGGCTTGGTGGTTGCCAATGGTAAAGAGGCCAGCTTGCAGCGGGTAATCGATAAAGGCTGCTGGACACCGGTTGAGAGGTTCGGCACAGATACTGATTGGCAAGCTATTAATGCCCAAGGCGATGGCAGTTTCGATGTCGTGTATCAGGGTAAAACTCAAGGTCGCGTAGCATGGGAATTACTGGGTGAGCATAACCGCATGAATGCGCTGGCAAGTATTGCCGCCGCACGCCATGCAGGGGTTGCAATTAAAGTCAGTATTGACGCGCTGTCAGCATTCAAAAATGTAAAACGTCGCATGGAAGTGCGTGGCGTGGTAAATGGCGTGACCGTGTACGATGATTTTGCGCACCACCCCACGGCGATTGAAACGACGGTGGCTGGCTTGCGGGCTAAAGTAGGCAAGGCGCGCATTCTGGCCGTGCTGGAGCCGCGCTCCAACACCATGAAGCTGGGCGTGATGAAAAATGCACTGCCTGCCAGCCTGAAAGACGCCGATCTGGTATTCTGCTATCAGGCTAATCTGGGGTGGAATGCAGCAGACGCCTTGGCACCGATGGGCGCAATCGCTCAGGTGCATGATGATTTAAGTCAATTGATTGCCGCCATCGCCAAGGTAGCGCAGGCAGGCGACCATGTGCTGGTGATGAGTAATGGCGGGTTTGGCGGTATTCATCAGAAACTACTTGATGCATTAAAAGAAGCGTGAGCATTTGGCTAAGCGAAGCATAAAAACTACAGTGGCAAAACCTACGCTGGTCGCTAAGTTAAAGGCGATGAGCGTCATGAGCATCGCTATTTGGTGCTCCATCATTTTTCATGCAATTGTCCTAAGTATCCAATTTCAGCCTGAACTAAAAAAGTTTCGCGATAACCTGCCAGTGCTGGAAGTGGTGCTGGTGAATGCCAAAACGCAATCCAAGCCTGACAATACTGAGGTCTATGCGCAAGCCAACTTGGATCGTGGCGGCAATACAGACCAGGATCGCAAGATGAAAACGGCCACGCCGGCAATCAAGCAGCAGCCGGCGGAGTTCACGCTCAAGCCCGAGCTGAAGACCAGGCAAGGTGCAAAAGCGGCGCAGCAGGCAGCCGAGCAGACCAAAGAACAGAAGCGTGTTGCCGACCTGGAAAAACAGGCGCAGGAACTGATAACACAAATCAACGCGGATAAGACGGTAGAGTTGCGGCCGGCACAGAAAGCAGCGGCAAAAGAATCTGAGGTGGGTGATCAGGTTGCCCCTAATAAAAAGCTGAATCTGGATGATCTGACCACGATGGCATTGCAGATGGAGCGCCTCGAAGCGCAGATTGCCAAACAGCAGGATGAATATCAGAAGCGTCCCAAACGCAAATTTATCGGTGGGCGCACCAAAGAATATCGTTACGCGCTTTATGTAGAGTCATGGCGGCAGAAAGTGGAAAAAGTCGGTAATCTGAATTATCCGGAAGCGGCGAAAAACCTGAAACTATACGGTCAACTGCAACTGACGGTGTCAATCAAAGCGGATGGCAGTGTGGAGTCTATTGAGATCAACCGCAGCTCAGGTCATAAAGTGCTGGATGAAGCTGCCAAACATATCGTTGAGTTGGGCGCACCTTATGCACGTTTTCCCGATGATGTACGCAGTGAAGTTGATATCTTGAGTATTACCAGGACCTGGACTTTTACTAAAGAAGATAATCTGGCGACTGAATAAACGACATTATCTTTTACATTTCTGCGTTGTTATTTTCGCTTGCCGTACTAATTGTACTGTCTGCGCTCAAATGCCTAGCAGAAATGTAAAATCTTAATGCCGAATCTAAGTACTATGAGAGATCTTGATTTTGAGAAATCACAGAGATAATAGATAAACAGAGAGGTTTAAACATAGTATGACTAATCATTTTCAATACCACATATTCTTCTGTCTGAATCAGCGTGATGATGGCTCTGCTTGCTGTATGGACAAAGGGGCAGAGGTTGCGTTTGATCATATGAAGTCACGCGTCAAACAGCTCAATCTAAACGGAGCGGGCAAGGTGCGGGTGAATCGCGCAGGCTGTTTTGACCGTTGCGGTGAAGGTCCGTTATTGGTTATTTACCCGCAAGCTATTTGGTATACGTTTGTCGATAATGAAGATATCGATGAGATCATAGAAAGCCACTTAGTGAATAACAAGGTGGTGGAGCGGTTGCTGGTCTAATCAGCTGTTGAGTGCGCATTCAATAAGTGCGTTGATTTTTGCCGCAAGCGCAGTTTTTTCTTCTTCTTTCAACTGGGCTGGATTACCCTCCCGCAAGACCTCACCCCAGTGTGAATTTGGAAAGTGCTTATCATGCTCAAAGCGCGGAATTACATGCCAATGAATATGCGGTGTTTTATTGCCCAAGCTGGCCAGGTTGATTTTGTCAGGGTTGAATAACTCCCGAATCGCCGATTCCACAGCAAACACGGTTTTCATCATGCGAGCCCGCTCTGCGGGGGGCAGATCGGTCATTTCTTTCACATGCTTCAATAACTCCACGCGGCAGTAGGCGGGATAATCCGCGTCATTCAGCAGTACCACGCGGCAGAAGTCATCCTGCCAAAGTGTTTGGTTTATGTTGGGTACGCATAATGGACAGTTTGAATCGGCCGCTGGCATGGTGATCAAGTCTTATGATGCCGACAGCATTCGGTCAAGCGTCAATTTTGCAAGTTTTGCTTCATGCTCAGGGACTTTAATCTGATTTACCACCTTGCCTTCAACCAGATTCTCGAGCACCCAAGCCAAGTGCTGCGGGTCGATACGCGCCATGGTGGAGCATTCACATACCACGTGGCTCATAAATTGCACTAATTTTCCTTGCGGTTTCATTTGTTCGGCCAGACGATTCACAAGATTTAGTTCAGTTCCCACCAGCCATTTGGTGTTGGCAGGTGCTTCGCTGACTGTTTTCAGAATATATTCGGTAGAACCTACGTAGTCTGAATGCAAGCACACCTCAAATGGCGATTCAGGGTGTGAAATCACAAAACCATCCGGATGCTGCTCACGGAACTGCGTGATGTTTTGTGGACGGAACATCTGATGCACGGCACAATGTCCCTTCCATAGCAGGATCTTTGCATTCTTGATTTGCTCTGCGGTTAAGCCACCCATGGGCAAGTCAGGATCCCACACTGGCATCTGCTCCAGTGGAATACCCATTTTGTAGCCACTCCAGCGCCCCAGATTCTGATCTGGGAAGAACAATACTTTCTCACGCTGTGCAAAGCCCCACTCCAGAATCTTTGGTGCGTTGGTGCTGGTGCAAACGATACCACCGTGTTCTCCACAGAATGCCTTCAGGTCGGCAGCGGAGTTGATATAAGTGATAGGGGTAATCTGTTCGTCAAAATTCAATACTTTATTGAGTTCACGGTAGCTGCGCTCAACTTTGGCTAGATTAGCCATGTCCGCCATTGAGCAGCCAGCCGCGAGATCGGGCAGAATGGCAATCTGGTCAGGACGACTTAAAATATCAGCCACTTCTGCCATGAAATGTACGCCGAGGAATACGATATATTCAGCATCTACTTCGGCTGCGTAACGCGACAATTTCAGTGAGTCGCCAGTGTAGTCAGCATGGCGGTAAACGCTCTCATGCTGGTAGTGATGCCCTAAGATGACCAAGCGTTTGCCCAGTTTTTCTTTAGCTGCAAGGATGCGGCGCTGGCAATCTGCATCATCAGCTGCCTGAAACTTATCAAATTTAATGGGTACTGAGAGTATGGTTGCTGTGGACATGATTTATAAGTGCAAAATTCTAAAAGTGTTTATGAAATACGGAATAAGTCGGCGAACGGGATGAGGCATTACCCGTACGGGGCATGTCCGTGGAATATACGCGGTAAACCGCGTTATTCCACGCCAAAGGCGCCCGGAACGCAAGAACCGAGATAGTACGCTGTGTACAGCGAGGTTCTGAGTACCGCGCAACGCAGTGCATCGCTCGTGCAGACACTTACTCCGTGTTTCCTTTATTTTATAACGTTAATTGGTACTGTTCACCTAATCTTTTCAGTGCATCTACATTTGTCCATGAAAAAACACGCTTCGCCGCCTCACGCCAATCTACCCACTCATACTTCACGTGCTCATTGGGCGCCAGCTTAATTGGCAATGGCTCCGGCACGGTCAGTCCAAACAAATGCTCTCGGTTGTGCGTAATGCCGGGCGCATAGCGATATCGCCAATGCGGGTAAATCTCATAAACATTGGATGCATGCCAGTCCTGCAAGCCATATAACATGGCATCCAGACCGGTTTCTTCCTGTACTTCACGAATTGCCGCTTGATAAGGGCTTTCATCCCCCTCAACGCTGCCGGTGACCGATTGCCAAAATCCGTCTTTATCGGCGCGCTCCATAATCAGCACTTGCAAATCTGGTGTGTGTATCAGTACTAGTGCAGAGATTGGGGTTTTGTATGGCTTCAATTTTACTTAGACTTTTTTAACTGCGCCGGTCAGGTTCTTGGGTAACTGAAATACCACGCTTTCAACAACGCCTTGCAGTTCTTCTACCTGGTTGGCACCCAGATCCTGAAGTTTCGCGATAACCTCCTGAACCAGAATTTCAGGTGCAGAAGCTCCGGCAGAAACGCCAATCTTGGTTTTATTAATCAGCCATTCCGGTTTGATATAGCTGGCGTTATCCACCATATAAGCCTCAACGCCCTGATTCTGTGCAACCTCACGCAAGCGGTTCGAGTTTGAGCTGTTGGGTGAGCCGACAATAATCACTAAATCGCAGTCTTTCGCCATGATCTTGATTGCATCCTGACGATTTTGCGTGGCATAACAGATGTCATCGCTCTTAGGGGCGTTGATGTGTGGGAATCTGGCTTTGAGTGCGTTAATCACAATCGCAGCATCGTCCATCGATAAGGTGGTCTGTGTGACATAAGCAAGTTTGTTAGGGTCTTTTACCTGCAATTGGCTTACGTCTTCCGGGGTCTCAACGAGGTACATACCTGCTTCTGTCTGTCCCATGGTTCCCTCGACCTCAGGATGACCTTTGTGACCGATCATGATGATTTCCATGTCCGCTTTACGCATCTTCTCAACCTCGATGTGTACTTTGGTTACCAGCGGGCAGGTGGCATCGTAGGCGGTTAACCCGCGCGCTTCTGCCTCGGCACGAACGGCTTTGGAAACGCCGTGTGCACTGAAAATCACCGTACTGCCAGCAGGTACTTCATCAAGCTCTTCTACAAACACCGCACCTTTTGCACGTAGTTCATCTACGACGAATTTGTTATGTACCACCTCATGGCGCACATAGATAGGTGCACCGAACTTCTCCAGTGCCTGTTCTACGATGATGATGGCGCGGTCAACACCGGCGCAGAAACCTCGCGGGTTGGCAAGTACAATATTAGTAGTTTGTTTGGTATTCATTTTCAGTCAAAACTCAAATTTATTCGGGTGGCAGTCTCATCGGTTATAATCGCATGTTTATTACCAACCGTTTTTAATAAAATCGTCTGATAATGTTATGAAAAATACCGCAACCCTACTGATTACCTGCCCGGATACTAGAGGTATCGTGGCGGCAATTGCTGATTTTCTACATCAGCACAATGCTAATATTTTACACGCAGACCAGCATCAGGACGCAGAAAATAATCTGTTTTTGATGCGTGTGGAATGGGATTTGGCAGGTTTCAATGTGGATACTGCAAACTTTGACCAGTCCTTTGCGCCAATTGCGACAAAGTTCAATATGCAGTGGCAGCTCAAGCTGTCGCAGCATAAAACACGTGTTGCCATTATGGTTTCGCAATATGACCACTGCCTGGCTGATTTGTTGCATCGACATAAAAGCGGTGAACTGGCATGCGAGATTCCATTAGTCATCAGTAATCATCGTGATACTGAAGAGCTGGTGAAATTCTATGGCATCGACTTTCACTACATTGCAGTCAATAAAGACAACAAGCCTCAGGCAGAAGCTGCACAGTTCAAGCTGTTCGATGACTACAAAATCGACTTGATCGTGTTGGCGCGTTATATGCAGATTCTATCGCCAGAATTCGTCAAACGTTATCCGCAACGCATCATTAACATTCACCACTCTTTCTTGCCGGCGTTCATTGGTGCCCGCCCTTACCATCGTGCATTTGAACGCGGGGTTAAACTGATCGGCGCCACCAGCCATTATGTGACTGAGGTGCTGGATGAAGGTCCTATTATTGAGCAAGGCATAGACCGTATCTCGCACCGCGATCAGGTAGAAGATCTGATTCAGAAAGGTCGCGATTTAGAGCGTGTGGTGTTATCCAAAGCCGTACGCTGGCACATCGAGAACCGTATCTTGCTGTATGCGAACAAAACAGTGATTTTTGATTAAATCGCCCTGAAACAGGCGTAAAAAAAGCGAAGATCAATCTTCGCTTTTTTTATTGGTCTCTAGATTTTATTCATTGACAGAAGTGTCTATAGTCAAAGGCGGTATTTCTGGCTCATCTACAGGGGCAATCTCCGGTAATGGTTCGTCAGCATACACAACAACAGGTACAGCGTTAAAAGCAAAAGCAACAAGCAAACCTAATAAAAGCTTCTTCATCTCTTTCCCTCTTCTGTAAAGTTATATGACATTAGAATCCTGTAAGTATTGACTCTTACTCGGGAGTGACAATTTACTCCCGGTTGCCGGACTGTGCAATCATTCTTTTTAACGTGCTGTTGTGCAGATAGTAAAGGGTTAAGCGGACGGCAATATGGTTTCCGCAGCAAATAAATCCGCGATTTGCTCACGCTTTCTGATCAAGTGGCATTGATTGCCATCCACCATGACTTCGGCGGCACGTGGGCGTGTATTGTAGTTGCTCGACATGCTCATGCCATAGGCACCGGCAGACATTACAGCGAGCAAGTCTCCTTCTTGTAGTGCAAGTTTTCTATCGTGCCCCAAAAAGTCACCGCTCTCGCATACCGGGCCAACGATTTCATAGCTCATGACCTCTTCATTGCGCGGCTGCACTGCTTGAATGTCATGATAAGCATCGTACAAGGCCGGGCGCATCAGGTCGTTCATTGCTGCATCGACAATAGCAAAGTTCTTGGCCTCGGTATGTTTTAAATATTCTACTTTGGTGAGCAGGATGCCGGCGTTACCTACCAGTGCACGCCCCGGTTCAAATACCAGTTTGATGTTGCGGTTGCCCAGTTTTTCGCGCATGGCTTTTGCATAAGCAGTAAATTCCGGCGGGGTTTCATCGCTGTAGCAGATGCCGATGCCACCACCTAGGTCAATGTGTTGAATATGAATCTTGTTCTCTTCCAGCGCGTCTAGCAGTGCCAGCACGCGGTCAAACGCATCCAGAAAAGGTGATAATTCCGTGATTTGAGAACCGATGTGGCAATCGACACCGTGAATAGCGATATTGGGCATTTCTGCGGCTTGCAGATAAATGTCCAGTGCGTCTTCATAAGCCACGCCAAACTTGTTGTTTTTCAGGCCGGTAGAAATGTAGGGGTGTGTTTTTGCATCTACGTTCGGGTTCACGCGCAACGAGATTGGTGCTACCTTTCCCATAAAGCTCGCAACGTCGTTCAAGCGTAACAGTTCACTGGCTGACTCTACGTTAAAGCAGAAAATGCCAGCTTCAAGGGCTGCACGCATTTCTTCTTCGGTTTTACCTACGCCTGAGAATACGACTTTGGATGCGTCGCCGCCGGCTGCCAGCACTCTGGCTAGTTCGCCGCCGGACACAATATCAAAACCTGCGCCAAGCTTGGCAAACAAATTCAATATGGCCAAACTCGGGTTGGATTTCACAGCAAAACATACCAGATGGTCGGTGTCTTTAAAACCTGCACTGAAGCGCTCAAATGCCTGTGTCAGCGCAGACTTGGAATATATGTAGCAAGGTGTGCCATACGTATCGGCGATTTTGTTAAGCGCCACATTTTCAGCATGTAATGTATTATTTTTTTGGGTAAAGGTTTTCACGGTAATAGCTTTAGATGTTTATTTGTTGGTCGATGTCGGTTGCGGGTACTGCTGCTCAGGAATATACAACGGCCCCTTGGTGCCGCAGGCGCTTAAAATAAGACAAGCGGCTAGAAATAACGAGATTTTATTAATAGATGGTTTCATAAGCTTGTGGTGTAATCGTTGAGACAAACCTGATAAATGGTAGCGTTAATCAATAGGATTATTCTACCATTGTTTTATTGCTGTTCAGTTTGGGCTATATTTTCAAACAGTAAGTAACCGTTTATTCAGCGAATTTTACCGATTGTCGGTTGCCGATAGACATTGACAATATGCAAGTGCATGATTCATTTTAAGTAAAAAGGGGAATTTAAATGCGTACATTGGGTAATTTACAAAGTGCTTCACGCGACAAGACTGCCGTATCCAAAACTAACACAACAAAGTCTCGAAGTGCTGGGTTTACTTTGATTGAAATCATGATTGTTGTTGCAATCATCGGTATTTTGGCTTCAATCGCGCTGCCGGCCTACCAAGACTACGTCAAGAAGGGTAAGGCTGCAGAGGCTACCTCCGCCGTGGCTGACGCGAAAGTAAAAATGGAACAGTATTTTCAGGATAACCGCACCTATGCGGGTGGTCCGTGTCCTGCTGCTGGGCAATATTTCACTTATGGCTGTGTAAGTGACGCCACATCTTTCACTATTACAGCAACAGGCAGTAACGATATGAGTAATTTTGAGTTCACGGTGAATGAGTCGAATGATAAAACTTCCAAGTATGATGGCACCGTGGGTGGCACATGCTGGCTAACAAGCAAGAGTGGCTCATGTTAGTTTTGGTTAAAAATATCAGGCCTACACTGCAATCCGGCTTCACGCTGGTGGAAATGCTGGTGGTGGTTTCCGTTCTCGGTGTTTTGGCAGCGCTAGCCGTGCCCAGTTACCTGAACTGGATAGAAAATACAAAGATCCGCAATGCAGCTGAGTCGATACAAACGGGACTACAAAAAGCGCGCATGGAGGCTTTGAAGCGTAACGCGGATGTACAGCTCGTGCTAGGCGCAAATTCAGCCTGGACCATCGGGTGCGTAGTCGCGACGGCTGAATGTCCTGACCCGATTGAAACACGCGTGGCCAAAGATGGTTCGTCAGCAAGTGTTACGGTGACTGCAACGCCTGCGGCAGCAACAACGGCTATTTTCACCAATCTGGGTCGAGTGCGTACGCTGGCAGAGGGCGCGCCATCAGCGCCATTTACACAGCTGGACATAGACAATCCTGCAGCGAGTGATTCGCGTGAACTGCGCATTTTACTGGCGGTAGGTGGTATTAGCCGTACCTGCGATCCCTATAGTGGTTTGGCAGCAACCGACCCACGTAAATGTCCGTAAGGAAACAGCATGTTGAAAAAGTATCAGTCAAGTTCGGCCAAGTTGACACAGATGAACGTTCAAAAAATCGGTACTCGGTTTCAGCAGGGCGTCGCATTGCTCGAGTCACTGATTGCTATTCTGATTTTTTCAATGGGCATATTGGCGTTGGCAGGTTTGCAGAGCGTGATGGTAAAAAACACCTCTGATGCAAAATACAGAGCGGAAGCGACTTTTATTGCACAGCAGCGTTTGGGCATGATTTGGGTGGGCACTAGTCTGGCTGATTACATTGAAACGGATACTGACATTTCAGCAACTTTGCCAAGCGGCAAGCGCAGTGTTGCTGTTTCTCCGGAGCGGGTGGTGACGGTGACGGTGACTTGGCAAGTGCCCGGTGAGTCAGTGCACACTTACAGCACCAATGCACGAATTGAAGGTATCTGATGATGAAAGTGTACAATAAAAAACTACTTGTGAATCAGGCAGGTTTCAGTCTGGTGGAACTGCTGGTGGGTTTGGTTATAGGCTTGCTGGCAACATTGGTGATCATGCAGGTGTTCTCTGCTTTTGAGGGGCAGAAACGCACTACAACGGGTGGCGCAGATGCGCAGACAAATGGCAGTGTTGCCTTGCATAGTATTGAGCGCACCTTACAAAATGCAGGCTTTGGTTTGCCTGTGTCTGCAGATCAGGAAAATTTTGCACTTAAGTGCAGCCCCTCCCCAACCGTTGATCATGACGGAAGCGCAGGCACCCCTAACATAGGATTGTTTCCTATTGAAATCACGGATGGTAACAGTGACACCATTATGGTTCGTTACAGTGTCACTTCTATGGGTTCTGCGCCAGTCAAAATCATTGACCCGGCAAATGCAACAACATCTGCAGGCATGGCCCTAGAGAATAATATTGGCTGTCAGGACAATGATGTGGCTTTGATTAGTTTGGGTACATCGTGCGTGATGACCACCGTGGCCGATGCGAACGGCGACCCGGATACACTGCAGAATGTCAGACTCGCCGCAGCTACACCTGGGGGTGCGCCAATCGCCGCTGGTGCCAAGTTTTCCTGCATGGGAACCTGGCAGGAGTTCAGGTATGAGGTGTTGAACAATGAGTTGGTTATGAACGGTGATCCTGTGATGTCTGAAATCGTGAATATGCAAGCGCAATACGGCATATCGGCTACGGCGGACAGTAATCAGGTAGTTTCATGGGTAGATCCAACAGGTGGCTGGGCAGCGCCAAGCGTGGCAGACCGCAATCGCATCAAGGCAGTAAGAATTGCAGTGGTGGCACGCAATGGGCTGCTTGAAAAAGACAACGTGACGGTGCAATGTACCACTGCCGAAGGTACAACAAATAATGGCCCATGTGCATGGGATGATACAGGCCTGGATCCTGCGCCGGAGATTGATCTTTCAGGTGATGGCAACTGGCAGAGATACCGTTATAAAGCTTTTGAAACTGTCATACCGTTGAGGAATCTACTTTGGTCTAAGGATATGTTATGAGGAATTCCATTGTCAGATCAGTAAGCCAACGTGGTGTGGTGCTTTTTGTTGCGCTGATTGCGCTAGTGGTGATGTCGCTTGCGGCAGTGGCTTTAATTCGTTCTGTCGATACCAATACCATGATTGCAGGTAATCTCGCATACAAGCATTCAGCCCTTATTTCATCAGACAGAGGCGCAGAAAGCGCGATTAATTGGATAGAGGCCAAAGCGTTGGCGAATCCGACTGACCTTAACAGCCACAGTGCTATAGATGGATATTACGCGACTTATTTAACCTTGGATTTGGATGATCCGGCTGTATTAAAAGATGACAGCACCTGGGATGCCAGCAAAAGTGCAGATGCCTCAGGTACAGGGATTTCTAGCGGCACAGAAGCGGCCAGCGGTAACAATATACGCTACATCATACAGCGTATGTGCCGCGATACCACAGCGCCAGAAATCGAAAAATGTCTGTTTGGCGATACCGAAATTGGCACGGGTAGCCGTGGTGTAAAAGACAGCACCGAGGCAGGGGCGAAGGTAGATGCACAACAAAGTCCGATGTATCGCATTACCACTAGAGTTGCCGGCCCCAAAAATACCTTTAGTTATGCACAAACGTTTGTATATTAGGAGTTAGCCATGACGCGCTATCAGAAAATCTCTCACAAGTTCAGCTCACTGGCTGCACTAGCCTTGGTGATGAATCTCATGTTGCCTTCATATGCGGCTGCGACACCCGTGACAACGCCCCTGGACTTGGCGACGATTCCTCTGGCGAATAGCCCAACGATTACTATTCAGCCTAATCTGTTGTTTATCTTGGATGACTCAGGCAGTATGAGTTGGGATTACATGCCAGATTGGGCGAACAGTGGTACTGACTCGCTATTCAGAAATGCCAGTTATAATACGATTGCCTATAACCCTAGTATTCGCTATTTACCCCCAGTATTTTTTGATACTGGGGGGCTCAACACAACGCAGTACCCTAGTCAGACAGGTGATAATACGGCGACGGGCGCCAATACTGATGACAAGCCCAATTGGCGAAAAGTAAAAAATAACGCTTACAGCGGTTCTGGCTATCCTACCGGGACGAAGAACCTGGAAACAGATGCTGCTTATTACCATGTGATTCCGGGTGAATATTGCACCAAGCCAGATTTAAAAGTATGTGTGGCGCAATCGTCAGCGACGTCTACCTATCCTTATGCTGCATCAGTCAGGTGGTGTAATACTAGCGCAAATGCCACTGCTGTTACACCCGCGGCAAACAGCTGTCAGGCCGCTAGAGTGCAGACTGGTACCACGTATGATAATCTGCGTATGCCTACCCAACGCTCTGCTACCGTTAAAATTGACAACTCAAACAGTTGTACAACGGTCAATGGCATTCAAGTGTCAGGTAAACAAATTATGGCAGCCCCCATTACCTGCAGTACTACTGAGAGTACTACAGCGACTAGAATTAGGGATCAAATCAATGCCTGTACCTACATTAAAACTGGTAACTGTGCTGCACCAGGTTACCAGGCAACACTAAGTGGCACGACTATCAAAATTTTTGCACCTGTAACCGTCACCGTTACACCCGATGCACCAACAATCTCAGGCACCTCAATCACGACCACTAGAACCGCTTTTGTTAAAAACAATGTGCCTGGTGAAATGCATTTTGTTCCGCTCACTAGTACTGTAACTAGCTATACCTTGCCGGGCTCTACGGCTAAAGCTTCTAGCCGCACAGATTGCATTGGTACTACGTGTACTTATATTGAAGAGATGACCAATTATGCCAATTGGCACACTTATTACGGTACGCGCGGGCAAGCCATGAAAACCTCGGCAAGTATTGCCTTTAAAGATCTAGGTGAAGATTACCGTGTAGGTTTTATGACTACTTCCACAAGATCTTCGCAGATGCTTAACTTTGCCACATTCAATACGGCACAAAAGGCAGCTTGGTATAGTAAATTCTTTGCTGCACCAGGCGACAGATATACGCCATTGAGAGGTGCATTATCGAGAGCAGGACGTATTTATGCCAATGAGACAACAGCAAAGCGCGGTGTTTTTACTGACCCGATGCAGTATGAATGTCAGCAAAATTTCACCCTTTTAACCACGGATGGTTACTGGAACACAAATGACGAGACAGCGACTTATGCTGGAGGGCCACTAGGCTTGACTGGTTCAAATGTAGGCAATATGGACAGCGCGGCCGCTAGTACGCCAAGGCCAATGCGTGAAGGTGCTACGGCTGTTTCAGATACCCTTGCAGACGTGGCTAAATATTATTTTGATACAGATATTCGTAGAAGTGACTTAGGTAACTGCACCGGGGCTGAAGGCACGAGCGTTTGTCAGTCGCCCGCTCCATCAACTGCAAATCAAAAGCAAAATATGGTGACCTTTACGCTAGGGATGGGTGTGGACGGAATATTATCTTATACACCGGATTACAAAACAGCGACGTTTGGTGGCTACTGGGATATTAAAAATAATACAGATAACTGGCCTAACCCGATCACGGGTACTGGTCCAGAGCGTATTGATGACTTATGGCATGCCGCTGTGAATAGCAACGGTACTTATTTTAGTGCAAAAAATCCAACAGATATGGTGAATCAGCTCAAAGAGGCTTTGGCTTCCATTGAGGTGAAGCTTGGTGCAGCAACTGCGGCTGCTACGAGTACGTTAAACCCTGTTGCGGGCGATAATAATGCCTATGTGGCGAGTTATACTTCAGGCAACTGGACGGGGAATCTTGAGAAACGCAGTATTGATATTGTCACGGGTGCGGTTGGTGCGGCAGCCGCTGCATGCGTAGAAGATGTTTTACCTACCACTGCATGTACATCCCCTTCAAGCATCGTGGCAGACAGTGGCACATATTATTGTGTTACGCCAGGCGTGGATGCGACAGCCTGCTCTATCTCCGGAGGCATTCCTGATGGCACGGACTGTAAGGTTGCGATGGCGACAACATGTACCGGTGTGCTTAAATCGAAAGTAAGTGCATTTACTGATAGCCGTACCATTAAAATGAACAGCGGTGGCTCTTTAACCGATTTTAATTATGGTGCGATATCGGGTGTGGGGTTAGGCGCAACGTTTGATACCACTTTTCTGGCTGCTAACTTAACGCAATGGCTCACATTAACCACAGCGCAACAAGCAAATGTGACGCCGGATAATTTAGTGAATTATCTGCGTGGCCAAAAAGGCTATGAAGAAGGTGCTGCAACACCAGATAACAGAGTGTTTCGTAAACGTCAGGCGGTATTAGGCGATGCGGTGGATTCAAAACCGGCATTTGTGGGTGTCCCTACCTTTAGTTATACCGACCCCGGCTATGCTGACTTTAAGACAGCGCAGGCTGGGCGCAGCAAAGTAGTGTTTATGGGGGCTAACGATGGCATGTTGCATGCGTTTGATGCCAACACCTTGCAGGAACTGTGGGCTTATGTGCCAACGCCGGTTATTGCCAATATGTGGAAATTGGCAGACAGTGCTTACTCTACCAAGCATAGTTTTTATGTGAATGGTGACCCTACAGTATCTGATATTTGCGTTTCAGGGTGTGGGGGTGCAAGCGCCGTATGGAAAACCATCTTGGTTGCAGGGCTCAATGGCGGTGGGCGTGGTTATTACGCACTTGATATTACTGACCCAACAAGCCCGTCACTGCTCTGGGAGTTTGACGCAGATGATGAAAACAATCTCGGCTATACATTCGGTAACCCTGTGGTCACTAAAAAGCAGGATGGTACATGGGTGGTGCTAGTCACGTCAGGGTATAATAATATCCCCGACAATAGCAGTTTTTATAGCTTATCATCGACTGAATTCAAGCCTAATAATCCGGCGCAATACACAACCGGTGACGGTAAGGGATATCTCTATGTGCTGGATGCCAATACAGGCGTTAAGCTAACAGAAATATCAACTGGGGTTGGCAGTACGACCACACCAAGTGGTCTGGCTAAAATTAAAGCTTATGCTGATGATGCAGAAAAGAACAACACCACAACTTATGTGTACGGTGGCGATTTGCTCGGTAATCTTTGGCGCTTTGATTTAACCGGTAATACTAAAGTGTTGTTTGCCACACTAGAAGCCAGTGGTGCGCAGCCAATCACAACTAAACCCGAGCTGGGTAAAATCAGCAATAAACGCGTGGTGTTTGTGGGTACGGGTAAATACCTTGAGGTAAGCGATTTAACTGATACCAGTCAGCAGACGCTGTATGCGATTAAAGATGATGAAAGTGGCACTACGTTTGCCAATCCGCGTGGTTCTCTGGTGCAGCAAACGATTGTGCCTGATGGCGCAGATAGCCGTAAAAGTGGTACTAATAATGCGGTTGATTTTTCTACAGGACGCGGCTGGTACGTAGATTTTCCAGATACGGGTGAGCGTCAGAATATCTCTTCACAATTGGTACTGGGGACATTGCTTGTGCCTACTACTGTGCCAACTTCATCAGCTTGTCAGCCAGCCGGATATGGTTGGTTTAACTTCCTGGATTACAAAACAGGTGGGTCCGTTAATATTGGTACGGGGATTGTTTCATCACGCACAGGTGCGCCAACAGTGGGTTTCAATGTGGTTTATATCGACGGTAAACCAAAAGTGTCAATTGTGACTGCAGATGATCCTACGCCTAAATTGATTCCGGATATTCCCTTCTCGGGCTCGGGTACTGGCTTCCAGAAGAAGAGGTCGATCTGGCGCGAGTTAACGAATTAATCATGGCGCAGTATCGAGATGCTATTTAACTCACCTCATCATTCCCGCTTATGCGGGAGTGATGAGGTGAGGATTTGAAAATGGCATGAAAGTCTAGAATTCTTAAATAGAATAGCGATCAATTCATCTTAATTACTTTCGTGCAGCGCTTTTCCAAGCCTACTTTTGCCAACTTCGATGACCGCAGGCATAAGCGTACTGCCATGCTTGATTGAACAGTTTACCCAATTTACTAGGCCAGTAAACTGGCTTGAAAAGTGTGAATGGCAATGGTTGTTTACATCAGTGCACTTTAGGCGTTATTGCGGCATTTCTGTACTGATTTTGGTAGCAGCTTGCTCAATTACAGTGCCGTTTTTTTCAGTTTTACGAATTTTGATGGGCAGGTATTGGTAATCTACGGCCAGCCAAATTTCAGTTTTCTCTTCATCTTCTCCCGCTTTCATTAGATGAATGGTCTTCAAATCGCCCAATTTGGTTTTAACGATCTTTTCACCTTCAAAGCTATAAGTATAAGTGCGCAGGTTTTTGCCATTGGTCATGGTGATTTGCATGTTAGTAAGTGGTGGCTTGAACATGAACTGGTACATAAAGCTCAGTAGGTCTTGTGTGCCTTCAATTAGTTTTTCAGTTTTTGTTCCTTTTGCACTTTTCATTTCGACCACGCCGTCTGACCATGCAAAATGCGCAATTTGTAATCTTTTCTCGTCATTCCCATATCGGTATTCATAATAATTTGGTTGCAAGCCGTGTTCTGTGAGCGTGCCCTCGCTGGTTTGGGTTAGTGTGCCGAAAATCAATGAAGCCAATCCTTTGGCTTCTGTGGTACTGGTCAGGCTGTATGATGTGTCCCTGGATAATTTAAATACGATGGTTGCCGTGCCGGCAGGGTGAGTGTCCTGGTTGCGACTCACTTCAAACTCTGTCTCTATATACTGGTAGGCAGGCGCATCGGAGCCAGTTGAGTTTTCATCTTGAGCTTGCGTTTCTTCAGAGCCATCTAAGGTTTCAGGTGGTTGGGTTTCAGTAGCTGTAACAATGGTTTCGGCTGTTTTATCTTGGGTTGTCTGGCTAGTTAAATTTTCTGGTGTCACAGATGGCGTTGCAGATGCGTCAGGCTCATTTTCTGCTTCTTCTGCGAGTTTTTCTTGGATTGGTGGTTCAATATGCTCGATCTGTTCCACATTAGGATTGATGACGTGTTTTTCAGGGCGAGGTTTGTCAGCGGCGTTGACTGAACTACCGACAGTCTGTAAATCTACGATACGCATCTGTAGCATTTGACGGTCTTGATTCTGCAGCGGTAATGACAGTGAGAATTCAGAAAGAAAGACGATATGCAACAGCATAGAAATGACTAATGCCACCAACAGTAGATTGTGTTGCGATATCGACCCTATTAGACGATAGGGTATTTTGATCATTTTAGTTTGAATGTGCATACTAAAGTGATGGTGTCTCAGACTTGTTGAATTCAGCATGTGGTTTGCTATTGTAGAGAAGTTTTGCCGTAATGAGCCCATTAATCAAGCCAAAAAACAGGGCTGCGGTTGCAAAAATCGGTACAAGATAAGCGATACCTGCATGTGGAATAAGCCAGAGGCGCACAATGAGCAGTTGCCCTGCAATATGCGCGAATGCTGCCAGTATGCTTAATGTAATGACGCTGAAATACTGTTTTGGCAGGCGGCTAGCTGGCCATAGGATGGCCAGGCTAAATAGCGCGCCAGTAAGGCTTAGGGCAAAGGTTGGTGAGAGAAACTGTCCAAGTAGCAGGCTGCCGGCAAATACACGCAAAATACTTACCCATGTCGCTGTGCCAATGCCGTATTGTACTAATACGTATAAGGTGATGATATTCGCGAGACCTGGTTTTACGCCGGGCAACGGTGATGGAATCACCGCCTCAACCATGTGTAGTGCAATCGCCAAAGCGGCTAGCTTGGCAATGCGATGGTCGGTGGCTGTGGTCTGTATTTGCATCGTAGTGAATGCGTGCCTGTTAAGTATTAGTAATTAAGAGAATCATAAGGCTTTTTGTCGCCGATGAGCTCTAAACTGATTTGATTGGGCAAGCAAATAGCAGCTTGTCCTGCGCGAGATAGCCACCCTTGATGCACGCAATACTGATTATTGCATGGGGATTTCGAGAACCGTGCTTTACCTTGTGCGATGTGGATGGTGGCTGTGCCGATGGGTCCCTGTACGTGTATATCACGCTGCTGGTCGAGACTGTAGGTTGCGTATATGTGATTGCCGAGCCGGATTTGTACTTTGGCCGCATGATCATTACTCCATAAGGTCTGGAACAGAAATCCAATGAAAATCAGGCTACCAGAAATAATGAGCCAATCACCGATGAGCAGTGCTTTAAGGTGCGAGTTAAGGGAGCGTGGAAAATTTAACATTCGCGTTTATCCACTGCAGTTTCTTTACCATGTCTTTGCTGACAAAGACTTTGGATTGCTGGTCAATATACATGAAGTGTTTGATGTTAAACATCGCGGCCGCTTTCATTTTATTTTCAGCCGGTTCAATAAAAATTGGTTTGGAGGCAACGTCAGAAAGCACACCTGCTTGCGTATTATGGCCGGTTTGCGGCGGGATAAGTACGGTAACTGCCTGTGTGTGCTGAACGGGATAGCCAGTGCGTGGGTCAATGATGTGGCAGTAACGTTTGCCATCCATCGTGAAAAAACGCTGGTAATCACCGGAGGTGCCAATCGCCCAGCCGTCCGGTAGAGTGACTGTTGCAATGGCAGAAGGCTGCCGCGGATGCTGGATGCCGACGCGCCAAGGGGTGTCACCATGTTTTCCTAGAGCGATGATGTTGCCGCCTATGTTGATCAGCGCATTTTTAACATGTTGTTTGCTTAAATATTCTGCGGCCATGTCAAGTGCATAGCCTTTTGCATAGCCGCCCAAATCCAGCTTGACAGCAGGGTTGTTGCTATAGACCTGATTATCTTTAATCACAATATCGGTCATCTGCGGGTTTGTATTTACCAGTGATTTTATTTTTTCATCGTCAATACTCACCGCGCTGAATTCATCACGCTGAAAGCCCCAGCTGCTGATTAAATGACCGATAGATGGGTTGAATAAGCCGTTGGATTGGATGGATAAAGCAGTGGCTTCATTCAGCATGCCAGTAAGTGCAGGGCTAACGGTGACAGGTTGATTGCCTTGTGCAAACGCATGGTTTAGTTTGCCCAATTCACTTGCCTGATTGGTTGCTACGGGTTTCCACGCATGCAACTGGTGATGCAGTTTCTGGAAGTCATCGAAAATCTGGTTGCTTAGTTGTCTGGCGCGCGCTTCAGGCTCACCATAAATGCTGACATCTACCAACGTACCAAATATATAGCTTTGGCTATGGTAGAGCGGCTCCTTATTGTAGACATTCAGCGTATAGACGCTGATGCCGAACATGACGATTAACAATAAAGTGGTAATGCCTTTACGCATTTAATTAATGTGATGGCGCTCTAGTGCGCTCATAAACAAGCTGGCTGGGTCGCAATCAGTTTGTGCGGCGATTTCTACCATGCCTGTGGGGCTGGTGACATTAATTTCGGTAAGGTGATCGCCAATCACATCCAGACCGACCAGAAACAACCCTTCCTGCTTGAGTGTTTTACCAACAGTAAAGGCGATTTCAACATCACGTTTGCTGAGAGGCTGTGTCACGCCAGTGCCGCCAGCTGCCAGGTTGCCTCTGGTCTCGCCAGCCAGCGGAATACGTGCCAGCGCATAAGGCAGAGGCTCACCATCAATCATGATGATACGTTTGTCGCCATGTATGATGGCCGGCAGATAGCGTTGTGCCATCACCGTGCGTGAGCCGAACTGGGTGATGGTTTCAAGGATTACGCTGATATTCGGGTCATTGAGTGTTAGCCTGAAAATGCTGCTGCCACCCATGCCATCCAATGGTTTAACAACAATATCCTGATGTGTGTTCAGAAAATCACGAATCAGCTGATTATCTGCAGTCACCAGAAATTCCGGGGCAAATTGCGGGAAGCGTGTGACGGAGAGTTTCTCATTCCAGCCGCGTATGGCAGCGGGGGCGTTGTAGACGTGCGCGCCCTGATTGGCGGCAATCTCAAGCAGGTAGGTACTATAGAGATATTCATTATCAAACGGTGGATCTTTGCGCATGATAATTGCGTCAAATTCTGCAGGACAGTTCTCTGTATATGCTGCAACCGCATAACTATCGTCAGTAAAGCGGAATTTCTGCACGTTGATTTTAGCCTGGTCGCCACGAAGAAAAAGATCATGCTGCATACTGACGAACAGTTCATGTCCGCGTTGGTGCGCCTCGCGCATGATAGCGAGGCTGGTGTCTTTATGACTTTTCAGGCTTTCAAGCGGGTCTAAAATAAAAACAATTTTCATTGTATTAATCATGCTGATTAAGCGGGTCTTGTTCCTGCAGTTCAATTGCAGCCGCCAGCAATGCCAGGCGCGCTACCACGCCGTAGGCATAGAAACGGTTCGGTGTCGCATCTGGCGCTTCTTTACGGTCTGGCAAAGTACAGGAATTTTCAAATGCCAAAGGCACAAAATGCGAGCCGGGCGCATTCAGGTTCTCATCCATCCCTCGCCCTGTGTGTACACGATAAAAACCGCCGATGACGAAGTGATCCATCATGTATACGACCGGCTCAGCTACGGCTTCGTTAATGCTCTCGAACGTATAGACGCCTTCTTGAATAATCACTTCACTGACTTGCAGGCCCTCTTTTACGACGGACATTTTGTTACGAGTTTTACGGTTGAGGTCACGTACGTCGTCCGGTGATTTTACCGTCATGATGCCCATACCATATGTGCCTGCATCAGCCTTGACGATCACGAAGGGCTCTTGTGCCACACCATACTCGGCATATTTGAGTTTGATTTTATCCAGCAGGCTTCCTACCTTGGCTGCCAAACATTCTTCACCGGTACGCGCATTGAAATCTATCTCGCCACAGGTATCAAAGTAGGGATTGATTAACCACTCATCAATGCCCAACAGTGCCGCTAATTCTGCTGCTACGCGATTGTAGGCTGAAAAGTGCTGTGATTTTCGACGCGTACTCCAGCCCGCATACAAAGGGGGAATCAGGTCTTGTTCCAGATCTTTCAGAATATCCGGGATACCACCAGATAAGTCGTTGTTAAGCAGGATGGCGCAACTGTCAAACTCTTTCAGTTCAACTCCGTTGATTTCAGCGCGTGGCAGTTTGATACGGTTGCCGATGCGCACGACAGGCTCTAACAGCAAGTACTGTCCATCGTGCGTTTCCAGCGTGGTTGGCACGGTAATTTCAGGTGAAATCGAGCCGATTCTCACATCCATACCGGCCTGTTTCAGGATGTTTGCCAGTTCTACAACATTGCGCAGGTAGTAGGTGTTGCGGGTGTGGTTCTCAGGAATGATCAGCAGGCGATGCGCTTCTGGACAGATTTTTTCTACGGCCACCATTGCAGCCTGAACGCTCAGGTGCAGGAACTCAGGGTTCAGGTTGTTGAAGCCGCCTGGGAATAGATTGGTATCTACTGGCGCCAGTTTGAAACCGGCATTGCGAAGATCAACCGATGCATAAAACGGTGCAGCATGCTCCAGCCATTGGGTACGGAACCAGTGCTCGATCTTTGGCATGGCATCCAGCATGCTTTTCTCCAGACTGAGCAATGGGCCATTGAGTGCTGTTGTTAAATGCGGAACCATATGTGCCTTTGTATTCAAGTTGCTGTGTCGTTGCAGGTTGGCATCGACTTAACATTGTAACGATTAAATTCAGTGGTTGACGTGCTATTTTATGCCAGGTTACGGCTGTATTACCTGGTGTGCCTGAACATCTGCATGATAGCTACTTCTTACCATGGGGCCGCTGGCGGTATTATTAAAGCCCATTGCCTCAGCCTTTTGTCTTAATGTTTCAAAAATCTGAGGCTCTACATAACGCATCACGGGCAGGTGATGTACGCTAGGCTGTAAATATTGCCCTAATGTCAGCATGCTGACATTGTGCGCGCGCAAGTCCTGCATCACGGCCAATATCTCTTCGTCTATCTCGCCAAGCCCTAGCATGAGCCCGGATTTGGTTGGAATATGCGGGAACATTTCGTTGAAAGCCTTAAGCAGGTTCAGCGAGTTTTGATAGTCAGCGCCTGGTCTGGCCTGCTTGTATAAACGCGGGATAGTCTCCAGATTGTGGTTCATGACATCCGGCGGTGCCTTGCTCAGAGTTTCCAGTGCAACATCGAGACGACCACGGAAATCTGGCACCAGAATCTCGATTTTGATATTCGGAGACTGGGCACGGATCGCGGTAATACAATCAACGAAATGCTGTGCACCGCCATCGAGCAAATCATCACGGTCTACGCTGGTAATGACGACATATTTCAGTTTCATCTGTGCGATGGTACGGGCGAGATTTTCCGGTTCATTCGCATCTGGCGGCAGTGGCTTGCCATGCGCAACATCGCAGAACGGGCAGCGCCGGGTGCAGATGTCACCTAGAATCATAAAGGTGGCCGTGCCACCGCTAAAACATTCGCCGATATTGGGGCAGCTAGCTTCTTCGCACACAGTGTGCAGTTTGTTATCACGCAATATGCGTTTGATTTCCTGATAACGTACGGAATCCGGTGCCTTCATGCGTATCCATTCCGGCTTGCGTTGAATCGGCTGTGGGATGATTTTGATAGGAATGCGTGAAGTTTTGGCCGCGTCAATTTCTTTGACGCCTGCGGTTTTGGTTTTACCAATTTTAGGGCTGGCTGTTTTTGTGGGTGTGGCGTCAGTCATGCGAAATTCCGTATTACCAGGCGTTGCTTACTCATGTAAATGCTTTAATTTTGAGGTGAGTTTTTTAAGCAGCAATTCACCCATTGCTTGTGTGTCCGCTTTAATTCCCAGATCTCTTGTTTGTGTGACTTGCAAGCCGGCATAACCACAAGGGTCGATGGCACTGAATGGACTCAAATCCATATCTACATTCAGACTTAAGCCATGATAGCAGCAGTCATTTTTAACACGTAAACCTAATGAGGCGATTTTAGCTTCCGACGTATTTTCGATGCTTACATATACGCCCGGTGCATCCCTTCTGGCGGCCGCATCAATTCCATGCTCTTTCAGCAATTCTATCACTGATTCTTCCAGCCCACTGACCAACTCGCGAATCTTCACTTTGCGTCTTGCCAGATCCAACAGCACATAAATAATCACCTGTCCCGGGCCATGGTAAGTGATTTTCCCGCCGCGGTCTGTGTTAATGACGGGAATGTCATCGCGTGAGGGAGGGCGAACCTGTTTGCGATTCAGGCCTAAGGTGTAAATACGTGGATGCTCGGTGAGCCAAAGCTCATCAGGGGTACTGTCAGTTCGTGCCGCAGTAAACTGCTGCATCGCCTGGCATGTGGCTTCGAATTCAGTGAGACCTAGATGCCTTATGATCAGAGGCTGCTGCATGGAACCCAAGTTGCCGTTAGAGTGCGAATTTCACTAGCGGATGTGCGCTCAACATGCGGTAGATATCATCCAGCTGTGCTTGCGAGGTTACATGTACCGTACAGGTGAGGCTGATATATTTTCCGGCCGAGCTTGCGCGCATTTCTACACTGCTTGCACTGAATGACGGCACAATCGTTTGAATCGCCGCAATGATCACTGCTGAAAATGTATCCCGGGTTTCTCCCATGACTTTGATTGCGAAGTCACAGGGGAAGTCAATTAAAGGAGGCGCGGTATGCGGTTCTATATCAGCCATGATGCATGTCACTTATTGGAGAAGCAGTTTGATCGAGTCCCATGCGCGGCCGAAGATGCCCGCTGCGTCGATCGACTTAGCGGCAACGAGATTGTTTTCGCCAATGGTTTTGCCATTGAGGGTGAATTTTACTTTACCGACTACCTGCCCTTTTTTAATAGGTGCAATCAATGGCTGAGTGCTTGAAATGACGGCTTTTACGTTTGCGTACTCGCCTTTAGGTAAGGTCAGGTACAAGTCGCTGGCGACGGTGGAGGCGACTTGATCGTCACTGCCTTTCCACACTTTGAGCTGGTTGACGGTTTGGCCTTGTTTGTATACCGGTGTGGAGTCGAAAAACTGGAAGCCATAATTGAGCAGTTTCTGGCTCTCTGTAGCACGTGCTGCATCTGTAGGCGCACCCAGAACAACAGATATGCGGCGTGTAGTATCACGTTTTGCAGATGAGATCAGGCAGTAGCCGGCTGATTCCGTATGTCCGGTTTTCATGCCGTCGACGTTCGGATCCAGCCATAACAGGCGATTACGATTCGGTTGTGTAATGTTGTTATAGGTGTATTCTTTCACTGAATATAAACGTTTATATTCTTGAGGAAAGTCACGAATCAATGCGGTGGCGAGAATCGACAAATCTTGTGCGGTGGTGTAATGCTGCGGGTCAGGCATGCCAGTGGCATTGACATAATGGGTGTTTTTCATACCCAGACGCTGCGCTTCTTTGTTCATCATGTCTGCAAATAAAGCTTCTGAGCTGGCAATCCCCTCGGCCAGCGTAACGGAAGCATCGTTGCCAGATTGAATGATCATGCCGTGTAATAGCTCATCTACCGTGACAGGTTTATTTGGCTCGATGAACATTCTTGAGCCTTCTGCCTTCCACGCATATTCACTTACTGGCAAAGTTTGTGTGAGTTGCAGGTGGCCGTTTTTGAGTGCCTTAAAACTTAAGTAGGCCGTCATAATCTTGGTGAGTGAAGCAGGCTCAACGCGCATATTGCCATTTTGGTTTGCAATCACATGACCGCTGTTAAAGTCTGTCAGCAGGTATGCTTTTACAGCCAGGCTTGGTGGAGGTGCGATTTGCGCACTGCCCGCATATGCAGAGGTGTTGAAAGTTGAATAGAGTACTGATCCGGCGAACAAGGCCGTCATTGAAATATGTTTGATAGAACGTGCGATGAATGGATGTCTGATAATTTGCATGTGATTTAACGGTGATTTACTGATTGGTAACAATAGCTGAAATATTTAATTGCTTGCGCACTTTATTGGCGGTGATATCGGCATCTTTCCGATTATCGAAAGGACCAAGTTTTACTCGGTACAAACCGTTATTATACACGTTAGCTACCGCTGCATTGCCGGCAAGTTCCAGGCCGAGTATTTTCTTCTGTAATAAATCCCCATTGATCTCGTTTTTAAAAGCACCCACCTGAACATAGTAGTTGCTGTTGATTGTTTCTGAAGGGAGCTTGTTGCTGATAACAGCAGGCGCGTTTGTAGTGGCCGCAGATGGTGTAGTTTGTGGCGGTGTGTCAGGCCTGGCGTTCGTCGCCAGTGCAGTGCGAGTGTTGGTATACTTTTGCAGTGCTTCAGGGCTTGTATCAAGACTCTGCACCTCTACCATGCCACTGCCCTGATCGGTCAAACGTAACTTATACGCAGCCGCATAAGACAGGTCGATCAGGCGCTCATGTTTGAAAGGGCCACGGTCATTGATGCGCACAATCACAGAGCGCCCGTTTGCAGGATTGGTCACCTTTGCATAGCTTGGAATAGGCAGGGTCGTGTGGGCCCCCGTCATTGCGTACATGTCATAAACTTCACCACTGGAGGTTTTTTTGCCATGGTAGCGTTTGCCATACCAAGAGGCTACGCCTAACTTAACGTAAGGCGCATAGCTGGTCATAGGGGCGTATTTTTGACCCAATGCGGAATAAGGCTTGTTGGCACGAGTGAGCGGGGTTTCTGTTTTGAGCTGCGCATCCGGAATGCTGTCGATGTCAGCCGGGGCGTTCTCTCCCGGGCCATCATCCAGGTAATAGCCGCCTTTGCCTGCAGGTGTTGTTGCCCTTGTATCAGGGGCTGGAAAATTTTGTTTTTTTGTGGCGTTTCCGCTGCAAGCGGTGAGCACTGCGATACATACAACGATAATACCCTGTTGGAATTTAATCATTCAAAACCTCCGGTCAGGTTGCAACGAGTTTTTTATGTGTTTGTATACTCATTAAAATACCAAAACTTAAACATAACGTCACCATTGAAGTGCCGCCATAGCTAATCAACGGTAATGGTACACCTACCACGGGTAAAATGCCGCTTACCATGCCTATATTTACAAATGCGTAGGTGAAAAATGTCAGTGTGATGCTCCCTGCCAGTAGTCTTGAAAACGTGCTTTGCGCTTGTGAGGCAATCATCAGGCCACGCATGATGATCAAACTGAAGAGGCTGAGCAGCAAGATATTGCCAAGAAAACCGAACTCTTCACTGAATACGGCGAAAATGAAATCGGTGGTGCGTTCCGGTAGAAAGTCCAGTTGCGTTTGTGTGCCGTTCAGCCAGCCTTTGCCTGCTACTCCGCCGGAGCCGATCGCAATAATCGCCTGTATGGTATGGTAACCTGCACCCAAAGGGTCCTGGGTCGGGTCAAACAGAATCTCGATGCGTCTACGCTGGTAATCGTGCAGCAGTGACCAGAATACAGGCGTCATTGCCCCCAGAAATACAGCGCCGCCAAGTAAAAACTTCCAGCTTAATCCTGCCAGAAAGAGAATATAAAAGCCGGATGCTGCAATAAGTAAAGAGGTGCCAAGATCAGGTTGTTTAATGATCAGGAATACGGGCAGCAACAGAAATGCGGCTCCTATCAAAAAATCGCGGACTTTGGGTTTGCCTTCGCGCTGGGAAAAGTACCAGGCCAGCATCATTGGCATGGCGATGCGCATGATTTCCGATGGCTGAATATGTATCGGTCCTATATCCAGCCAGCGTCGGGCGCCATGGCTGATATGGCCGAACAGGGCGACGCCGATTAATAGCAAGACGCCTAGTATGTAAAGGGGTAAAGCCAGACGCTCTAGTTTGCTGGGGGGGATGTTGGCGATAATCCAGAGGCAGCTCAATGCTACGGTGATGTTAATCATCTGCGCATAGACACGTTCCAGGCTTTGTCCTGATGCGCTGTAGAGAACGAACAGCCCAGTCATCAGGGTGAATAACAGGCATGTCATCAGAAACGAGTCTATATGCTTAACAAGATGATGAAATAATCTGTTAATCATGGAATTCTTCCTCCGGCAGCGTTGCTGTGGTTGCAGTGTTGCCCGTTGCATTGGCGGGGGTCTTTATCTCTATTTTTGGCGCTTCATTAGCGGGTAGCTTGCCTAGCAGGTGATAATCCATGACTTTTCTGGCGATGGGCCCCGCTGCAGAGCCACCATGTCCGCCATTCTCCACAATCACGGCTAATGCGATTTTAGGGTCTTCAGCCGGTGCATAAGCAATGAACAGGGCATGGTCACGATGCCGTTCATTGATGCTATGTTCGTTATATTTTTCGTTTTGCTTGATGCCGATCACCTGGGCAGTCCCGGTTTTAGCGGCGATGGCATATCCCGCATTGGCCCCTACACTAGCCGCAGTGCCACCTGGCAAAGTCACGTCTATCATGCCGCGTTTGACGATTTCGATATTGGCAGGGTTAAGTTCAATCTTATCCTGTATGACGTGGGGAACAACCTGCTGCTTGCCAGTGAGCGAATTCTGAATCTGAGCAACCAGATGCGGTTTCATCGCAACGCCATTATTAGCCAGTATGGCAGTGGCTTGTGCGAGTTGTAGCGGCGTTACTAAGGTATACCCCTGGCCAATGCCGACGATTACGGTTTCACCGGGATACCAGGGCTGCTTGAAGCGTCGCTGCTTCCATTCAGGAGTGGGTAACAGGCCACTGTTCTCGCTTTTGCCATTGATATTATCAAGGTCGATGCCGGATTTTCTGCCAAAGCCAAAATGTTGTACGAATGAGGTAAGTTTATCTATCCCCATTTCCATGGCTAATCCGTAGAAAAAGGTATCACAAGAGATAGTAATCGCCTTTTGCATATCGACAATACCATGGCCACTGGGTTTCCAGTCGCGGTATCGGTGACTGCTGCCAGGCAGGGTAAAGAAACCGCCATCATGAATCGAGTAGGGTGGCTCACGTTTGCCGGCTTCCAGCCCTGCGAGCGCGACAAATGGTTTGAATGTAGAACCTGGCGGGTAGATGCCGCGTAATGGACGGTTAATCAATGGCTTATCTGGCGACTCGTTCAATAGTTTCCAGTTCTCCGTGTCAATGCCATCCACGAATAAGTTAGGGTCAAATGTTGGCTGGCTGACGTAACTTAAGACTTCACCTGTTTTTGGGTTGATGGCGACAAGTGCGCCACGGCGATCGCCAAAGGCTGTTTCAGCGATTTCCTGTAGTTTGCTATCGGCAGATAGAATCAGATTGTCGCCAGGAATGGGGGCGTTACTCGACAACACTCTGACCGCATGACCGTCGGCATCGATTTCCACCTGCTGAAAACCGGTGGTGCCGTGCAAATGGCGCTCATAAAACTGCTCCAGCCCACTCTTGCCGACATGGTCTGAGCCTTTGTAATTGGATAGGTCGCCAGATTTCTCGAGATTGCTTAAATCTTTATCGTTGATTCGGCCGATGTATCCCACCATATGTGAGCCGAGTTTCCCCATAGGGTAGTGCCTGAAAAGGCGTGATTTGATTTCCACACCGGGAAAACGGTAATGGTTCACGGCGAATTTTGCCGCTTCTGTTTCATTCAGATGCGTGCGAATTGGCACACTTTCAAAACTATGGCTTTGTTGTCGAAATTTGTTGAAGCGTTTACGATCGGATGTGCTCACTTCCACCAGTTGACTCAGTTCGGCGATTGTAGTTTCAATGTCGTTGACTTTTGCTGGCGTGATTTCCAGGGTGTAGACAAAAAAGTTATGTGCCAACACTACGCCGTTCCTGTCGAGGATCAATCCCCTGTTCGGAATGATTGGCACCAGGGAGATTCGGTTGTTTTCGGCGAGTGTCTGATAGTGATTGTATTGCTTGACCTGCAGATACGAAAAACGAAAGGCGAGCAGCGCAAACATGCTTAACACCACTGCAGCAGCAAATCCTAATCTGAGCCTGAAATAATATTGCTCATGGAGGTAATTTTTAAGTTCTGCACCCATGCTCTGTTTCAGTTACTGCGAGATTGCCTGCCGGTGTTGAGGCCCAGGGTGACGGCGATTTGCCACAAGAATACTCCGGTGATGCTGGGTAAAAAGTAGCCCCAGCCCGGAGGCTCTGTGCCGGCAAATGTTTTTAATATGAGCAAGACGATTTGTGAAATGACCAGCAGCAGAAATACATACACCAACTGTTGTGTGGCGTTGAACAGCACCAGTCTGCGCTGGTAGATGACTGCAAAAAAGGCTGTGATGGTGTAGGCCAGTGCATATTGACCGAAGATGCCGCCGGTCGCCAGATCCACACATAAACCGATGAACCATGCGGTGCCCACATTGCATTGGTTCGGCGCACGTAATAGCCAGTATATGATCACCAGCAGCATGAAGTCCGGCCGTAATTTGAGAGCAAGGCCTGACCATGGGAACAGCAGGCAGATAAAGGCCACGAACAGCGAAAAATAAATGGATTTGAGCTTATTGTTGTGCATGTGGTTTGCTCGTCACATTAGCAGGTGATGGTTTTGAGTTACTATCCAAGGGTTTGCCTGCCGCTGGTTTTGGATGTGCGCTTAGATTGGTGCTCTGGCCGACAGCAGGTTTTTTGGTGATGGTTGTTTTATTGATTGTCCGTTTTGTAGTGTTTGCTAGCTGATGATTGTCTGGAGATGCGCTGTCAATGACTGTTTCAGTTTGCGGAATGCTGACCAGCAAGACTTGCCGATGGTTCTCTATACCGCCGGTAGGTGCGCAAACGATACGTGCAAACGGCGAATCTGGCGTAACTTTTATATCGGTGACGGTAGCTACTGCTAATCCTGCTGGATAAATACCATCTATGCCGGATGTAATCAGTTTGTCCCCACGGCGGATGTCGACATTTGCTGGCAGGTAGGGTAAGTCAAGTGTGTTGTCACGGCCATGACCAAATGCAATCGCGCGAAGGCCGTTTCGCTCTATCTGAATGGGGATGGCAAGTGACTTGTCTGTAATGAGCGTCACTTCGCTGCTTGAGGGGTAGGTGCGGGTTACCTGTCCAATCACGCCGTTGGCATCAACCACCGCGGCACCTGCAATGATCTGCTGCTTGCTGCCGCGGTTTACAACAACCTTCTTGGTAAAAGAGTCGCGTCCCACATGGATGATTTCACCCAGCGTGCTGGTTTCTTCCATGGTTTTGCTGGCCTGCAATAAGTCACGCAGGTTTGCGTTTTCCAGGGTAAGTGTCTTTAATCGTTGCAGGGTAATCTGCTGCTGCAATGATTGTTTCTTTAATTCTGCATTTTCATTTAGCAGGTAATGGTGTGTAGAGAAGTACTCGCCAGTGAATTGGTATAGCAGGGAAGGAGCGTTTGCGATTACCTGCAGGGGGTGTAGGAACACCATCAGGTTTTCTCGCACGCTGTTTAAATATTTCAGACGAGAGTCTGTTGCCATGAGTGCTAAAGAGAGCGCCGCAAAGAATACCAGACGAGCAAAGGGGCTGGGGCCGCGTGCGAAGAAGGCAGGCGCCTGTTGTTGCTCAAGATTTTGATGAAAGCCTGGCAGCATGGGTGAATATTCTAGTCTCTATTTTGGCTGATAATATGAAAATTAGGCCGTTCTAAACGGCCTAATTTTCTGTACGGCTAATTTTTATTTGTTTATTCGTAAGCAAAAATACTGGCTAGCTTGTCCATCTCATCTAGTGCGCGACCACAGCCGCGTGCCACGCAGGTGAGCGGATCCTCAGCCACGATAACAGGCAAGCCTGTCTCTTCCACCAGTAGTCTGTCCAAATCACGCAATAACGCGCCACCGCCTGTCAGCACCATGCCTTTTTCGGCAATGTCAGCACCTAATTCAGGTGGAGTTTGCTCAAGTGCGGATTTTACTGCACCCACGATGGCATTGAGTGGTTCGGTCAATGCTTCCAGAATCTCATTGCTTGAAATAGTGAATTTGCGCGGCAGACCTTCTGCCAGGTTGCGACCGGTCACTTCCATTTCCAGTACGGCGGAGCCAGGGAAAGCTGAGCCGATGGTCTTCTTGATGTTTTCGGCCGTTGGTTCCGAGATTTGCATGCCATAGTTGCGGCGAATGTAATCGATAATTGCTTGGTCGAATTTGTCACCACCTACACGTTCTGATTTTGCATAAACGATGCCACCTAAAGAGATGACGCCAACTTCAGTTGTGCCGCCGCCAATATCTACCACCATAGAGCCGGTCGCTTCTGAAACGGGCATATCTGCGCCGATGGCTGCGGCCATTGGCTCTTCAATCAGAAACACTTGTTTCGCACCAGCGCGTTCCGCAGATTCCTTAATCGCACGACGTTCAACCTGGGTTGAGCCTACGGGTACGCAGATGATGATGCGTGGGCTAGGTGCAAACCAGCGTGAGTCATGTACGCGGCGGATGAAATACTTGAGCATCTGCTCGGTGATGGTGAAGTCTGCAATCACGCCATCTTTCATCGGGCGGATTGCTTGAATGTTGGCAGGAGAGCGACCAAGCATGCCTTTGGCTTCTGCACCTACTGCAAGCAGGATTTTTTTACCATTAGGGCCGCCTTCGAGGCGGATTGCAACAACAGAAGGCTCATCAAGAACGATGCCTTTGCCGCGAGAATAAATAAGTGTATTTGCCGTACCTAAGTCAATTGCAAGGTCGTTTGAGAAGTAACTGCTAATAGAGCCTAACATTGTGTTTTTCCTGTGGAGTAGTGCTTGTTTAATACCCGTTGCAAGCTTAATCGCGAATGTGCGATTAAGGCGCACGTAAAATCAGAGTATAATACCGCATATCTTGTTGAAATTTAAGATGTGATTGCAAACAAAGTTGTAACCAAAAGTGACTGACTTTTTACTGAGTCATCAAATTATCCCAAACCATTTCGGATTGTTGAAGTATGGCATTAAGTACTGAAGATATTAAAAAAATCGCGCATCTTGCCCGCATAGAGGTGAATGATCATGATGCCGCAGCGACGCTGACCAAGTTAACCGGTATTTTAGGTTTGATTGAACAAATGCAGGCGGTAGATACGACAGGTATCGTGCCGATGTCACACTCTCAGGATGTTGTGCAGCGTTTGCGTGATGATGTGGTGACTAAAACCAATCAGCGTGAAGAATTCCAGAAAGTTGCCCCTGTTATTGGCAATGGCTCAGCCGAGCTTGCTGTAGATCATGGCCTCTACCTAGTGCCAAAAGTAATCGAGTAATCGCAATATGACCAATATTATTAACGCCAGCTTGGCGCAACTTGGCCAGATGCTGGCTGAAAAGCAAGTTTCCAGTGTGGAACTTACGCAAACCTACCTTAACCGTATTGATGCGCTCAATCCTGAAATCAACGCTTACATTGCGCTGGATAAAGAAAAGACTTTGGCGCAAGCCAAAGCGGCAGATGCGCTTATCGCTGCAGGCAATGCGCAGCCATTGACCGGAATACCAATTGCGCAGAAGGATATTTTTTGTGCCAAGGGCTGGAATACGACCTGTGGTTCAAAAATGCTGGCGAATTTTGTTGCGCCATATGATGCGCATGTCATTACGCAGTTTGATGCGGCGGGTGCTGTCAATCTGGGTAAAACGAATATGGATGAGTTCGCCATGGGCTCATCCAATGAAACCAGTTACTTCGGTGGCGTGAAAAACCCATGGGATTTCGCACGCGTCCCTGGTGGTAGCAGCGGCGGTAGTGCCGCAGCGGTGGCAGCGCGTTTATGCGCCGCTGCAACGGGTACAGACACCGGTGGTTCTATTCGCCAGCCGGCTTCGCTGTGTGGCTTTACCGGCCTGAAGCCTACTTATGGTGTCGTGTCTCGTTATGGCATGATCGCGTTTGCTTCAAGCCTCGATCAGGCTGGGCCGATGGCGAAGTCAGCCGAAGATTGCGCCTTGATGATGAATGTGATGGCAGGCTTTGATGAACGTGACTCCACCAGCTTGAATCGTGAGAAAGAAGATTACACCAGAGATCTGAACAAGCCATTGCGGGGATTGAAAATCGGTCTTCCAAAGGAATTCTTTGCAGAAGGGCTTGATGCTAACGTAGCGAAAGTCATTGAAACCGCGATTGCTGAATACAAAAAACTTGGTGCTGAAATTGTGGATATTTCGCTGCCGAATACTGGCTTGTCGATTCCTGTGTATTACGTGCTGGCACCAGCTGAAGCTTCGAGCAACCTGTCTCGTTATGATGGCGTTCGCTACGGACACCGTACTGCAGAATATTCAGATCTGATGGAGATGTACTGTAAATCGCGTGCTGAAGGTTTTGGTGCAGAGGTGAAGCGCCGTATTCTGATTGGTACGTATGTGCTGAGTGCCGGCTACTACGATGCTTACTACCTCAAGGCTCAGCAGATTCGCCGTTTGATTGCTCAGGATTTTGTAGAGGCATTCAAGCAGTGCGATGTCATCATGGGGCCTGCTGCACCTTCTACTGCATTTAAAGCAGGTGAAAAAGTGGATGACCCGGTTGCGATGTATCTGCAGGATATTTATACCATTTCTACCAACCTGGCCGGCTTGCCGGGTATGAGTGTACCGGCTGGTTTCAGCACAGGTGCAGATGGAAAAGCCCTGCCGGTGGGCTTGCAGATTATCGGTAATTATTTTGATGAGGCGCGCATGTTAAACGTTGCTCATCAGTATCAACAAGTAACAGATTGGCATACGGCTATGCCAGAGGGGTTAGGTTCCTAAAATGGAATGGGAAGTCGTTATTGGGCTGGAGACACACGCCCAGCTTCAAACAAACACTAAAATTTTTTCGGGAGCATCCACTGCATTCGGCGCTGAGCCTAATACGCAGGCTTGCGAAGTCAGTATCGCCTTGCCTGGGGTGTTGCCAGTATTAAATAAAGAGGCTGTGAATTGTGCAATTAAGTTCGGGCTGGCAATCAATGCAGAGATTGCGCCGCGCTCCGTATTTGCACGTAAGAATTATTTTTACCCTGACTTGCCAAAAGGTTACCAGATCAGTCAATACGAGCTGCCAGTTGTTGGCAAGGGGGCGGTGACGATTCAGGTGCCGGCAGTCGGCAAAAATGAAGCCTATGAAAAGGTGATCAACATTACCCGCGCGCATCTGGAAGAGGATGCAGGAAAATCTGTACATGGCGCCGTAGAAGGCATGAGCGGTATTGACCTTAATCGTGCTGGTACCCCGTTGCTGGAAATCGTCACTGAACCAGATATGCGTTCGGCGGCCGAGGCTGTGGCGTATGCTAAAAAACTGCACGAACTGGTGCAATGGATCGGTATTTGTGATGGCAATATGCAGGAAGGCAGTTTCAGATGTGACGTGAACGTGTCTGTGCGCAAAAAAGGCAGTGACAAGTTAGGCACTCGCCGCGAGATCAAGAACCTGAACTCGTTCAAGTTCATGCAGCAGGCAATTGAGTATGAGACTCGCTGGCAGATTGAGACACTGGAAGATGGCGGCACCATTCAACAGGCAACCGTGCTATTTAATCCTGACACAGGCGAAACCCGTGCCATGCGCAGTAAAGAAGAGGCCAACGATTATCGTTATTTCCCTGATCCGGATTTGCTGCCTTTGGAAATTACCGAAGCCGATAAGACTCGTGTAAGCGCATTGATGCCAGAGTTGCCGGAGGCGATGAAAGCCAGATTTGAGGCACAGTTTGGTTTGACCAGCTACGATGCGGCCACGCTAACGGCAAGTCGTGAACTCGCTGATTATTTTGTTGCAACGGTAGATGCAGGCGCTGAAGCCAAGCCAGCTGCGAACTGGGTCATGGGGGCGATTTCTGCAAAATTGAATACTGAGGAAAAACCGCTTGCAGACTCTCCGGTAAGTTCAGTGCAGCTTGCCAGCTTGCTAAAGCGCATCAGTGATAACACGATTTCAAATAACGCGGCCAAGCAGGTATTTGAAGCCATGTGGAATGGCGAGGGTGAAGTTGATGCAATCATTGAGGCCAAAGGTCTGAAGCAGGTTTCTGACAGTGGCGCGATTGAGGCGATACTTGATGAGGTGTTGGCTGCGAATGCCGCAATGGTAGAAGAATTCAAGGCTGGTAAAGAAAAAGCGTTTAATGCTTTGGTGGGTCAGGCAATGAAAGCTTCAAAAGGCAAAGCCAACCCGGCTCAGGTGAATGAACTGCTGAAGAAAAAGCTGGCTGGATGACTCTCGAGACTGGGTCTGGTGTTCGCTAGTAGGCTTGCTGAATACGAATTTAGCTAGCGGATGGATGAGCCGGCAGCATTGCTTGCCGGCTTTTCTATTGGTGTTGGTTTGATTGGTGTCTGACTGGTTGAGGTTGGCGAAGCCTCGGGAGCGGTCTGTATTGTGGTCGGTTGAGTTGTAGCTGGCCCCTTGAGTTCCAGATAACGTTTTTTATCTTCATCAAAACGTTTGCGCGTTTTTTCGATTATCTGTTTGCGCTCGTTGATGCGCTGATCGATCCGCGCCATTTCTTCCTGATTACTTGAAAGTGCAGCATTTAAATCGGCTGGAACCGGTTTCTTTCTTTTAGTGAAACCCTCAGCCAGTTTCTTATTCTCGGTAAACCTTTTTAGGCTGTTGCTTTTATCCTGATTCAGGTTATCGAGTGCGATCATATCCAGTTGAATGTTGCGATCGCGCGCCAAGTCAATTTCTTCCGCATTGGTAAAGGCACCAAGCAATGCTTTGTCTTTTTTATCCTGCTCCAGTTTTGCAAGGTCATCTGCCTGATCTTGATAGTTGACCGGTTTGTTGTGCTTAACGGTCACGCCTTGTTTGTTGATGACGGAATTTTCGCGATTGACGTATTGTGGGGGTATTTTGTCACCATAGTGCGTGACGCCTTTTTCATCTTTCCATTTGACGATGCGGCTGGCATTTTCAGCTTTTGCGCCAAAAGCAAAACATAACAGGGTACATAAACCCAATGTACACACAAGTTGCAGGTGTGGATTGTTCAGCTTTTGACTGGCTGAATATTTTGGCTGTTGCGTCATCGATTTTGCTCGTTGCAGCATTTTATGTTGAGCGACCTTTCTCATTACCTTGCACATTCAAGGTGAAAATCTACATTAAATTACGCCGTATTGTTGGCGATATGCCTGCACTGCATGCAAATTCTGCGCCATGTCTTGTTTGTCCTGCAAATAATTGAGTAAATCGTTCAGGTTTGTTATGGAACAAACGGGAATTTGCTGGTTCTGAACCACTTCCTGCACAGCAGAAAGTTCACCCAGGCCTTTTTCCTGCCTGTCGATGGCGATCGCCACACCACAAGCATTTGCGCCGTTTGCTTTAATCAATTCCACTGACTCACGGACTGAAGTTCCCGCTGAAATTACATCATCAATGATGAGTACTCGACCTTTGAGCGGGCTACCGACAATGACGCCGCCTTCACCATGATCTTTTGCTTCCTTACGATTGTAGGCATAGGGTAGATTGTGACCATTTTTGGCAAAGGCAATGGCAATACTTGCCACTAGCGTGATGCCTTTGTAGGCTGGACCAAACAGCATGTCGAACTCGATGCCAGAGCGCTTAATCGCTTCAGCATAAAATTCACCCAGCTTCATCAGGCTTTCGCCATCATTGAACAGGCCTGCATTAAAGAAATACGGGCTTAAACGGCCAGCTTTGGTCTTGAATTCACCAAAACGTAAAACCTCTTTTTTAATTGCAAATGCGATAAACTCTTGTCTAAATTGATCAGTGGGTAGGGTCATGTTGTCTGTCTAATAAAAATCAGGAATAAAGTTTTGAAGATTATATCGTTAAATTTAAATGGCATACGTTCTGCAGCGAATAAAGGGCTATATGCTTGGCTCAAGAAACAGGATGCGGACATCATTTGCATGCAGGAGCTCAAAGCGCAGGTGGGTGACATGACTTCGGAGATGTTGAACCCAGAAGGTTATTTTGGCTATTTTCATTATGCAGAGAAAAAGGGTTACAGCGGCGTTGGTATTTATACGAAAACCCAGCCAGATGCGATTATCGAGGGCTTGGGTAACTCAGGATTCGACCATGCGCATGGTGTGGCGGACATCGATAGTGAGGGGCGCTATATCGAGGTCAGGTTCGGTAATTTGAGTGTGGTGTCACTTTATTTGCCATCAGGATCAAGTGGAGAGGAGCGGCAGGCGTTCAAATTCAGTGTCATGGAGCGTTTTATGCCGCAATTGCAGGCGCTCAAACAAAGTGGCCGTGATGTGGTGATATGCGGAGACTGGAACATTGCACATAAAGAAGCTGATTTGAAGAACTGGAAAGGCAATAAGAAGAACTCCGGTTTCCTACCGGAAGAGCGTGCATGGTTGACTACGTTATTTGATCAAGTCGGCTGGGTGGACGTTTATCGTCAACTGCATCCGCACGCTACCGATGCTTGCTATACCTGGTGGAGTAATCGCGGGCAGGCTTGGGCTAAAAATGTGGGTTGGCGTATCGACTATCAGATTGCAACTCCTGAGCTGGCGAGCAAAGCGGTTTCTACTTCCGTTTATAAGGATGAGCGCTTTAGTGACCATGCGCCACTGATAGTGGAGTATCAGTAGTTAAGATGCCGATTGTTTGATTTCTTTTGCGGTCTCATTCCAGGGTGCTATTTTGATGAGCAATAGCATGCCGGGTATGGCTAGAATAAAGCACGCGATAAAAAAGCTGAACCATCCCAGGCTTTCCACCATGTAGCCTGTGGCTGCGTTGGCGAATGTGCGCGGAACAGCTGCCAGACTGGTAAACAATGCGAATTGTGTTGCGGTGTAGAGTGGGTGGGTCGTGTGTGCAATATAGGCGACAAAGGCTGCGGTACCTAGACCTACACCAAATGCTTCTACCCCGATGACAAATCCCAACAGCAAGAGGTTGTGAGATACCGTTGCGAGCCATGCAAAGCCTAGAATTGCAATCATCTGCACCACGCCAAACAGCCACAAGGAGCGATTGATGCCGAGCTTGATCATCCAGACGCCGCCTAGCAGACCGCCAATGACGCTTGGCCAAAGCCCTGCGTTTTTAGCAATAATCCCGATTTCTGTTTTGCTATAGCCCATATCGAGGTAAAAAGGCGTTGCCAGCGCGGTGGCCATGCTGTCACCCAGTTTGTACAGAAAGATGAATGCCAGAATCAGTAGTGCTGATTTAATGCCATTGCGGCTGATGAATTCATTGAATGGTTCAACAACCGCAGCTCTTAATGTTTTTGGCGCACCGTATTTAAGCATGGGTTCACTCACCAATAGTGTCATGATAAGACCGGGCAGCATGAAGAGTGCAGTAATGATAAATACACTGCTCCATGGCATATGATCAGCAAGAATGAGGGAGAGTGCACCAGGCACCAAGCCAGCGATCTTGTAAGCATTGACATGAACCGCATTGCCTAAACCCAACTCCGCATCAATGAGCAGTTCACGACGATAGGCATCCAATACGATATCCTGACATGCACTGAAAAATGCGACAGCTGTGGCTAGATAGGCAATGGTCCAGATATCAAGTTTCGGGTTGAAGAAACCAAATGTCGGAATAGATAATAGCAGCAATAACTGAGAGATGAGCAACCAGCCGCGGCGGCGACCAAGTGGCGGCGTGTAACGGTCAAATAGCGGAGCCCATAAAAACTTCCATGTGAACGGTAGATTGATTAAGGCAAACAAACCGATGGACTTGAGGTCTACTCCTTCGGAGCGTAGCCATGCTGGTAGCAGACTGATCAGAATGTAAAGCGGCAGACCTGAGCTGAAACCGGTAAAGATACAAATGAGCATTTTTTTGCTCATGAGCGACGACTTGATTGATGGTGTTGAAGTGGCTTGCAAAGCGGTTATTTGGTTCTTAGGCGATACATGGCCAAACTGCCTAATAGGTTAGGCAGGAAGCTGACTTCTTGGCCATCCGTAATAACGCGGCGCTCCAGAATCTCTATTTTGTGATTTTTACAAAATACATCAAAGTCATTAATGGTGCACAGGTGTACATTGGGCGTGTCATACCATTGGTAAGGCAGCGCTTTGGATACGGGCATGCGCCCTGCGGTAATCTGCATACGGTTGCGCCAGTAGCCGAAGTTAGGGAACGTAACAATGACTTCTGCCCCCACCCGTAACATTTCGAGCACGATACCTTCTGTGTTGTGCATAGCTTGCAGCGTTTGCGAGAGTACAACCGTATCGAAAGACTGATTCTCAAAGCCGGACAGGCCGTCTTCCAGATCCATCTGGATCACATTGATGCGGTTTTTAACGCAGGCAAGCACATTGGCATCATCTTTTTCTACGCCGTAACCTTTTACTTCCAGTGAGTCACGCAGAAATTCCAGCAGTTCACCATCGCCACAACCCAAATCCAGCACTTTGGAGTTGAATTTGACCCAATTTGCGATAATTGCAAAATCTTGGCGAAATTTAGCCATTTTATTTGTAATTTTTACATTATCATGCATGTTCGCCACCTATTTCGATATTGCTTAACTCGATGTTGCCTAAATAGCTACGCAAGATGGCGTGGTAGTGTTTGTCCGGCATCAGAAATGCATCGTGCCCGTGGGCGGCCGTCACTTCTGCATAGCTGACAGTACTTTCGTTGTCGAGCAGTGCTTTGACAATCTCGCGGGAGCGTGCAGGAGAGAAGCGCCAGTCGCTGGTGAATGACAGCACCAGGAATTTCGCTTTTGCTTTGCTTAAGGCTTTGCTTAAATCGCCATTGTATTGGAGTGCAGGGTCGTAATAGTCCAGTGCCCGTGTCATGCGGAGGTAAGTGTTGGCGTCGAACTCGCCCGCAAATTTATCGCCCTGATAGCGTAAATAGGACTCCATTTCAAACTCAACATCGAAGCTATATTTAATCGTGTCTTTGAGTTTGCGTCCAAATTTCTCCCCCATCGCATCATCACTAAGATAGGTGATGTGCCCCAGCATGCGTGCAATACGCAGACCCCGGCGTGGCACGACACCATGTTCATAATAGTCACCGCCATGGAATTCTGGGTCGGTAATGATCGCCTGACGGGCTACTTCATTGAATGCCATGTTTTGTGCGGTCAGGTTGGGGGCAGATGCAATGACCAAAGCATGACGCACGCGCTCAGGGTATGCAATGGTCCACTGCAAGGCCTGCATGCCGCCAAGGCTGCCGCCTATCACCGCTGCGAGTTGTGTGATGCCTAAATGGTTGAGTAAGTGCGCCTGCGAATTAACCCAGTCTTCAACGGTCACGATCGGGAATGCTGAGCCCCAGGGTTTGTTAGTGATCGGGTTGATGCTGGATGGTCCTGAGCTGCCGTGGCAGCCGCCGAGGTTATTGAGTCCAATCACAAAGAAACGATTGGTATCTAATGGCTTGCCCGGGCCGATCAGGTTATCCCACCAGCCTGGATATTTGTCGCCCTCATGATGCTTACCTGCAACATGATGGTGACCGGAAAGTGCATGGCAAATGAGCACTGCGTTGGATTTATCCGCATTCAGCGTGCCATAGGTTTCAAATACCAGATCGAATTGCGGCAGAGTTTCACCGCTTTTAAGCTCAAACGTTTCGTTGAAGTGCGCAGTCTGTGGGGCAACAATGCCAATAGAGTTATTTTCTTGCATGGTTTTATTATACTATGTGTTATGACACAAACTCACCTACCCAATATACAAAACAGCACACAAAGCCAGATGCAGCCCTTTCAGGGACAGTTTCCGCTGCTGGCGGGTGGCGTGTATGTGCATGCTGCAGCGACTATCATCGGTGATGTCGTTATTGGTGAGGATAGTTCGGTGTGGCCTGGCGCTGTGGTGCGCGGTGATGTCAATAGTATACGTATTGGTAAAAATACCAATATACAGGATTTAAGTATGCTGCATGTGAATCATCGCTCCAATGCTGACCCTGCAGGTGCGCCATTGAAGATTGGTGATAGCGTAACAATAGGCCACAGTGTCATTTTGCACGGGTGTACGATTGAAGATGAGTGCCTGATCGGCATGGGCAGCATCGTGATGGATAAGGCAGTGGTAAAAAAGCATGTGTTACTCGCAGCAGGTAGCCTGGTGCCAGAGGGCAAGGTCCTGGAAAGTGGTTTTCTATATGTTGGTCGGCCTGCCAAGAAAGTGCGTGCTTTAACTGCAGAGGAAATCGCAGATTTTATTTATTCAGCTAATCATTACGTGCAGCTAAAGAACCAATACTTGTTTGACCAATAGTTTTGGTGGATCAAGCCCAATGCGTGTTGATGATCAGCGGATTTTTTCCTAGCGTTACGCGGTCGTTGTTGCCGAGATCCCGAATCGTTTTAATTTCAACCAGCCCAATCTGTGCCATTAAATCGGCAACTGCTTCAGCCTGCTGATAACCATGCTCGATCATCAGCCAACCCTGTGATTTAAGATGGGTTAGGCTTTCGTTGACGATGGTGCGAATGTCATTTAAACCATCGGCACCTGAAGCCAGTGCGGCGATGGGTTCGAACCGCAGGTCGCCCTGTACAAGATGGGCATCATCATGTTCAATGTAAGGCGGGTTGCTGACAATCAGATCAAATTTTTCCTGCGGTAGCGCGCTAAACCAGTTGCTTGATTTGAAGCAGATATTGGTGATGCCTAGACTTTCAGCATTTTCCATAGCGACGTTCAAAGCGGCTTGTGACGCATCGACTGCAGTGACCTGTGCATGTGGCCGATGGGTTGCAATCGACAATGCAATGGCGCCTGTGCCGGTGCCCAGGTCTAGGATGCTTAAGCTATTTGAAGGGTCGGATTGTGCTAACGCTGCTTCAACCAGCGTTTCAGTGTCCGGACGCGGGATGAGTGTGTCGGGAGTCACTTTGAGCTTAAGTCCGTAAAATTCACGGTAGCCTAGAATGTAGGCAATGGGCTCGCCATTGAATCGCCTCTTCAGCAATGCCTCGAAGAGTGCTTGGGTGTTGTCTTCCAGCGTATCGTTCTCGTGAGCGATCAGCCATGCACGGTTGACGTGAAGTACATGCTGCAGAAGCAGTTGCGCTTCGATTTTAGCTTCATTTGCTTCGAGCGTTTTTGCTAGGGTAGTTGTGGCAGCCAGCAAGACTTCTTTGATGGACATGTAGTGGTGCTTTAGTTGTCTTCACCTAAACTTGCAAGCAGATCTGCCTGATGTTCAGCAGATAATGCGCTGATCAATTCATCCATGTCACCTTCGGTAATTGCGTCAATTTTGTAGAGGGTAAGATTGATGCGGTGGTCAGTGATACGACCTTGCGGGTAGTTATAGGTGCGGATGCGCTCACTGCGGTCGCCGGAACCAATCAGGTCACGGCGTTCATTCGCCATTTTGCTATTCTGCTCGTCTACCTGTTTTGCCTTGATGCGTGCGGCCAACACCATCATGGCTTGCGCTTTATTGGAGTGCTGGCTGCGACCTTCCTGACATTCCACCACAATGCCAGTCGGGGCATGGGTAATGCGCACGGCAGAATCGGTTTTGTTGATGTGCTGCCCCCCTGCACCGCTTGCCCGGAAAGTATCGATGCGGATATCTGCCGGATTGATAACCACATCGGCCACTTCATCTACCTCTGGCAGAATAGCTACTGTACATGCGCTGGTGTGGATGCGACCCTGTGTCTCGGTGTCGGGTACGCGCTGCACACGGTGGCCGCCGCTCTCGAATTTCAGTTTTGAATACGCACCATGACCTTCAATCTTTGCAATGATCTCTTTGTAGCCGCCTACTTCGGATTCGTTGGCAGAGACTACTTCAACTTTCCAGCGCTGACGTTCAGCATAGCGTGAGTACATGCGGAATAAATCGGCAGCGAACAGGCTGGATTCATCCCCCCCCGTGCCGGCTCGAATTTCGAGGTAGATGTTCTTTTCGTCGTTCGGGTCTTTCGGCAGCAGTAATGTCTGCAGGTTTTTTTCAATCGCTTCCAGCTTGTCTTTGCCAGCTTCGATTTCTTCCTGTGCGAACTCTTTCATATCAGGATCGCTTAGCATGCCCTGAGCTTCTTTAATATCGGCCTCAGCCTGAGTGAAGGCTCGATATTGCTCAACTACCGGTGTGATCTCCGCGTGTTCGCGTGTGATTTTGCGGTAGTTATCCATGTTGCTGGTCGCATCTTCACTTGATAGCAAGCGGTTGAGTTCTTCCAGTCGCTCGCTTAGGCCAGCGAGTTTGTTGATCATTGATGGTTTCATTGGGTGTTTCTTTAGATGAAATTAATTCTTTATTTGATAGAGTTGCTTGAGCATGTTTTCAAGCTTCGCATGTTCTTCGCCGTGTGTCTGGTGTAGAGCGTGACTAGGGGCATGCATGAATTTGTTGGTCAGGGCGATACTTAATGCTTCTAAAGCTTTTTCGGGGTTCTCACCTTTTTGAATGAGTTTCAGTGCTTTATTCAGCTCTATTTTGCGCATGGCCTCAGCCTGGTCGCGCAAGGCTTTGATTGTGGGGACTGCATCGCGTTTCTTGAACCACTGCATGAAGTTTTCAACGCGGTTGGCTACAATCAACTCTGCTTCTACGGCGGCAGACTGACGATTTTCAATCCCATCACTCACCACTTGTGCCAAATCATCGACGGTATATAGGAATACGTCATCAAGGTCGGCGACTTCAGCCTCGATGTCGCGTGGTACTGCCAAGTCCACCATGAAGATCGGGCGATGTCGGCGTGCTTTAAGCGCACTTTCCACCATCCCTAAACCTATGATTGGCAAGGTGCTGGCAGTCGATGTGACGACGATATCAAAGTCAGCAAAGTGTGCCGGCAAGTCATTGAGCAGTATCGCCTGACCGTTAATCTTTTGCGCCAGCGTCGAGCCGCGTTCAATCGTGCGGTTAGCAATGGTCATGCTCTTGGGGTGTTGTGCTGCGAAATGGTCCGCGCACAGTTCAATCATCTCCCCTGCGCCGATAAACAATACTTTTTGCTGGCTGATATCACCAAAGATGCGCTGCGCCAGTTTGACGGCGGCCGCAGCCATTGAGATGGAGTTTGCGCCAATGTCCGTGTTGGTACGCACTTCTTTGGCTACTTCAAATGTACGCTGAAATAGTTTGTGCAGCAGTGTGCCTAGTGTGCCTGCCTCCTGCGCGATTTTAACGGACTGTTTGAACTGCCCCAGAATTTGCGGCTCGCCCAGTACCATGCTGTCCAGACCTGATGCCACTCTGAATGCGTGTTTAACCGCTTCATCATCGGGTAGCGTATAGATGTAGGGTGCAATCGCTTCTTTTTCCAGCTTGTGGTATTCGGATAGCCAATCAAGCGGCTTCTGCGGATTGTCCGTACTGCAATATAGCTCCGTGCGGTTGCAGGTGGACAGGATGGCTGCTTCAGATGCGTTATGCATGGTGAGCTCGCGCAGGGCGCTGCCTAGATGTTCGCTGTTAAAGGCGACATGTTCGCGGATTTGAATTGGGGCGGTCGTGTGGTTAACGCCGATAACATATAACTGCATAGGCGTAATTTTGATGGATTGGCTTATGTTAAGCAAGAAGCTTCATCTTATTAGTGGAAAATAAGGTTAAAATAACGATTTATCAGATTTTTAAACTATATATTTGACGGATATTGCCATGGATAAAACCTTTAGAATCGCCCCTAGTATTCTTTCTGCAAACTTTGCCAAGCTCGGTCAGGAGATTGAGGATGTCATTACTTCTGGCACGGACATCGTACACTTTGACGTAATGGACAACCACTACGTACCTAATTTGACTATTGGTCCTCTGGTGTGTGATGCGATCCGCGAGACATCAAAAAAAGTGGGCGCGCTGATTGACGTGCATTTGATGGTTAAACCAGTCGACCGCATCATTCCTGATTTTGCAAAAGCAGGCGCTAACATTATCACTTTTCACCCGGAAGCTTCAGAGCACATCGACCGTAGCCTGAGCCTGGTACGCGAGCTTGGCTGTAAATCCGGTTTGGTGTTTAACCCAGCTACGCCGTTAAGCTATCTGGATTACGTAATGGATAAAGTTGACATGATTCTGCTGATGTCAGTGAACCCTGGTTTTGGTGGTCAGAAATTTATCCCAAGTACACTAGACAAACTGAAACAGGCGCGCGCCCGTATCGATGCGTACTATGAAAAAACAGGCCGTCAGATCTGGCTTGAAGTGGATGGCGGCGTGAATGCGCAAAACATTGCTGAAATCGCCCGTGCAGGTGCAGATACATTTGTTGCCGGCTCTGCAGTGTTTGGTGCAGGTAAGGATACTGATCCTAACCGTTACAACACCGTGGTTAAATCACTGCGTGACGCATTAGCGGCAGCCTAATTAAGTTGGGTTTTGCGATTAAAGCCGTCTTGATTGATCTGGACGGAACTTTGGTGCACACCGCCCCTGAAATAGCGCGGGCTGCAAACAGCATGTTGGCAAATATGAATTTGCCAACATTGACTGTTGAGCAAATCACGATGTATATCGGTGATGGTGCTACTACGCTGATTAAGCGTTGTTTGACGGGACAATTGAATGGTGAGCCTGAGCCAGCGTTAATAAAAGCGGGACAGTCGCTTTTTTTTGAGTATTATGGGCAGATAGTGGCTGAAAGTGAGCCTTATCCGAATGTGGCTGATGGCTTGCAGGCTCTTAAAAATGCGGGTATACCAATGGCGTGTGTTACAAATAAACCGCATGCTTTTACAATGCCCTTGCTAGAGCATTGCGGGATTTTGCAGTATTTTGATCTGGTGGTTTCCGGAGATACGCTGGTAAAGAAGAAGCCGGACCCAGATCAGATTCTTTATGTGAGTGAGCAGTTTGGCGTGCCGGTAAGTGAGCTTGCGCTTATTGGCGACTCAAAAACAGATATTACTGCAGCACGCGCTGCAGGTTGTCTGATGCTGGCCGTGCCTTATGGGTATAATCAGGGGCGGCGCATTGATGCAGGCGAAGTGGATGCGCTGCTGGCAAATATTAGTGATGTATTAGATTTGATGAATTAATTTTTGAACGCTTTATTTAAGTATGACAACATGAATCTAGGCAATATTAAAACCAATAGTTGGCGATGGTGGTGCGTATAAGCGCCCTATGTATACAAGCTTCAATCGTCTATATTTATTGTGAGAATTTTATGTTGAGTACTATCAATCAAACCGAGTTTAATGTGCTTGCTGCGCAAGGCTATAACCGTATTCCGTTGGTGCTGGAGGCTTCTGCAGACCTTGATACGCCATTGTCGCTTTATCTGAAATTAGCCAATCAGCCTTTTTCCTATTTGCTGGAATCTGTACAAGGTGGTGAACGCTTCGGACGTTATTCCATTATTGGTCTGCCAGCAAAGACCCGTATCGTTGCCAACGGCAGGCAGGTACAGGTGATTCAGGGCGCTACAGTGGTTGAATCTGTTGAAGATACAAATCCGCTGGATTTTGTTAAAGGTTATATCGCCCGTTTCAAAACACCGCCCTATGAAGGTTTGCCGCGCTTTACGGGTGGTCTGGCGGGTTATTTTGGCTATGACACGGTACGTTATATTGAGCGCAGACTCGCTAATACAAGCAAGCCTGATACCTTGGGGGTGCCGGATGTATTGCTGATGGTTTCTGAAGAATTGGTGGTGGTCGATAATCTGAGCGGCAAACTTTATTTTATCGTCTATGCCAATACTGCCGAAGCTGGTGCCTATGAGCAAGCGAAGAGTCGCATCAGCGAGTTGCTCAAGATGCTGCGTAATCCAGTGGCGATTCCTGAGTCTGGCGCTACCGCTAAAACCGAGGCGATATCGGAGTTTGGTGAAGATAACTTCAAGGCTGCGGTGAAACGCGCACAGCAATACATTCTGGATGGCGACATCATGCAGGTTGTGCTCTCACAGCGTATGTCGCAACCTTTTTCTGCGCCGCCCTTGTCGCTTTATCGGGCGCTGCGCAGTTTGAATCCGTCTCCGTACATGTTTTATTACGACATGGGAGATCATCATGTCGTCGGTGCCTCGCCAGAGATCCTGGTGCGCCTTGAGAATGGCATAGTGACTGCCCGTCCGATTGCGGGGACTCGCCCACGTGGCAAAACCCGCGAGCAGGATCTGGCATTGGCTGAGGAGTTACTGGCTGATCCTAAAGAGCGCGCAGAGCATGTGCAGTTGATGGATTTAGGTCGCAATGACGTGGGCCGCGTTGCGGTGACAGGCTCTGTCAAAGTGACAGATAACATGATGATCGAGCGTTACTCACACGTGATGCACATCGTTAGCAATGTAGAAGGCAAACTTAAGCCGAATATGGATGCGGTCGATGTTATCAAGGCAACCTTCCCTGCCGGAACAGTCAGTGGTGCGCCTAAAGTGCGTGCGATGGAAATCATCGATGAACTGGAGCCAAGCAAGCGCAGCATCTATGCTGGAGCCGTCGGTTATTTGGGGTTTAATGGGGACATGGATGTTGCCATTGCTATCCGTACCGGCGTGATTAAAAATGACATGCTATACGTACAGGCAGGGGCGGGGATTGTGGCAGATTCAGTGCCACAAAGCGAATGGATTGAAACGCAGAATAAAGCGCGCGCAGTCTTGCGTGCAGCAGAGTTGGTACAGGCTGGGCTGGACGTGGTGCCCATAAGCTGACACATGAACAGCACCTCACCACATCTGCTGGCTGATTCAAAATCCATGGCGATCAAGTTAGGGTTGGTCGCTTTAGCATATTTTATAACGGCCAAACTTGGTCTGATGGTGCCATATAAAGAATCAGTGGTTACCCTGATGTGGCTGCCAACGGGCATTGCCGTGGGTGCGATCATGCGCTGGGGCAGAATCTGTCAGCCAGCGATTTATTTATCAGCCACAGCTGTAGAGCTATCTGCGGGGCTGCCTTTACTGACCTCCCTGACCATCGCCCTGACTAACACCCTGGCGCCACTGGTCACAGCAACACTGCTTAAAAAGTTTCACTTCAATTATCGGCTGATCAAGCGAGGTGACATTCTGCAGATGATTGCATTTGCACTCATCGGCATGCTGATTTCGTCCACAGGCGGCGTTCTTTCTTTATATCTAAGCAGTTTGATACCACAGTACAGCATCGTGAATGTCTGGTTCATCTGGTGGGTGGGTGACAGCATGGGGGTGATGCTGGCATTGCCGTTGATCATGAATGTCGGTCGCGAGCGATGGTCTGCCAAGCATAAGTACTACGAGTTGCTGGTCTGGCTGGCTGTGTTTGCTGTGGGTGAGCTGTTGATTTCGTATCTGGTTCCCAGTCTGAATAAACAGTTCATGGTTTCCGTCTTTCTGGTGCTGCCGATATTGATCTGGGCATCCATGAATCTTGGCATAGTCGGCGGATCGCTGGTTGTGATTGCCATGTCCGCGATTGTCGTCTGGTTCACTGCCAACGGCTATGGTGCTTTCTATAGTCTGGATATCGGTGAGGGAATCTTCTCGCTCTGGACTTTTATGACGACGCTGGTGATTACCATGCTGTTAATCTCGGTATTGCAATCAGAACGTAATCAGGCGGAAAAAGCATTATTGGATAACGATAAGAAACTGCGGGCCGTCATTGACGGTGCGCTGGATGCGATTGTGACCATCAACAGTGCAGGTGAGTTGGTTGAGTTCAATCCAGCGGCTGAGCGCATATTTGGCTACAAGAAAGAACAGGTGCTTGGCCGACCCATGGCGGAAATGATTATACCGCCTGCAATGCGGCAGGGGCATCACCGTGGGCATCAGCAGTATCTTGAGACAGGTGAGAAGCATATTTTTAATCAGCGTGTCGAGATATTCGCTATGCGTTCGGATGGTAGCGAGTTTCCAATCGAGCTGACGCTGACAGCGTTGAATGATGGAAATCTTGCGTTGGTGACCGGATTTATCCGCGATATCTCCGAGCAGAAAAAGGCACAGCAAGAGATCGAAAACTTTGCCTATTATGACGGCTTGACAGGCTTGCCGAACCGTCGCTTGCTTGCGGATCGTTTTCAGCGTGCAGCATTGAAATGTGCGAGAACAAAAAGTTACTGTGCCCTGATCTTTATAGATCTGGATAATTTCAAGCAGCTGAACGATACCAAAGGTCATGATGTTGGCGATCAGTTGCTAATCGAGGTGGCCAGGCGTGTCATGCATGCTATACGTGCTGGAGATACGGTGGCCAGGCTCAGTGGCGATGAGTTCGTGGTGATTATTGAGGAGTTGGATAATTACTACAATGTGGCTTATCAGCAAGTGAACGAGATCGCGCAGAAATTGTTGGCGGAGCTGAACAAGGCCTACCTGCTGGGGTTGTTCGAGTTCAATACCAGTGCCAGTATTGGCATTTCACTGCTGAATGATGACCAGCAGAGCTTTGAGCACCATCTGCGCCATGCGGATACAGCGATGTATGAAGCCAAGGCTATGGGGCGCAATACCTATCGTTTTTATGACCAGCAAACACAGGAAAGCATAGAGAAAAGCTTTGTGCTTGAATCCGCGTTGCCTATGGCGCTCAAGAATCATGAGTTTTACCTCAATTATCAGGCAATTGTTGATGCAGAGCAGCGTGTCGCGGGGGCTGAGGTCTTGTTGCGATGGCAGCACCCTGTGATGGGGCTCATCAGCCCGGCTGACTTTATTCCAATCGCGGAGAAGAATAATCACATCATCAAGATCGGTCACTGGGTGCTACAGCAAGCCTGCCAGCAGCTTAAGGCATGGGAGGGTCACCCGCAGTTAAGGGCAGTCCGGCTGTCGGTCAATATCAGTGCCAAGCAGTTCCTTTATATCAACTTTATACAGGAGATCCGTGAGATTCTGGCAGATACTGGCGCTAACCCCAATCTGCTGAAGCTGGAGCTTACTGAAACTGCTGTGATAGATAATATTGATGATGTGATCAATAAGATCATAGTGTTAAAGCAGATGGGTGTGCGCATATCGCTGGATGATTTTGGTATGGGGCATTCATCGCTGGTATATCTGAAAAAGCTGCCTGTCACACAGATTAAAATCGATCAGTCGTTTGTGCACGATGTGCTGACGGACTCAAACGATGCTGCCATCATCCAAATGGTACTGGCAGTGGGTAAAACCATTCAATGTGACGTGGTGGCGGAGGGGGTTGAGCAACTGGAGCAGTTCGAATTGCTCAAGTCATTTGGATGCCGCTACTTTCAGGGTTTTTACTTCAGCAGACCAACAGAGGTGTCGCATTTTGAGCAGTTAGTTGGGCATAAATAAATTATTGGTGTGATTTTATTGGTTCGCGACCCAGTCGCCGGATTTCCCGCCGTGTTTTTCCATTAATTGAATATTGCTGATCGTCATGCCTCGATCCACCGCTTTGAGCATGTCATAAATCGTCAGTAAGCCCACGCTCACGGCACTAAGCGCTTCCATTTCTACACCAGTCTTGCCAAAGGTTTCGGTGGTGACGGTGCATGAAACACTGGAGGATTCCTCAAACACATGAAAATCTACCGCGACTTTTGTTAAAGCAATCGGATGGCAGAGTGGAATCAGGTCAGCAGTTTTCTTGCTGGCCTGAATTGCTGCGATGCGGGCGATACCCAGCACGTCCCCCTTTTTTGCATTCCCCTGCCGTACAAGCTTCAGCGTTTCCGGTTTCATGCTGATGCGCCCCGTGGCGATAGCGATGCGGCAGGTTTCAGCTTTTGCACCGACATCTACCATGTGCGCCTGACCGCTGTTATCAAAATGGGTGAGTGAATTCATGCTGTTGCTCGCTGTGATGTAATAATTTGAAACATTATTTTATGAACCGATCAGCTCAAAACGCTATCATAGCAACAATGAAATTAAAATTACCAATTATTCTTTTGACAATCATCTCGGTCATCGCTGCACCAATGTCGGCAGCGAACGAGTTGCCAGATTTGGGTGATGTGTCAGCGACAGTGCTGTCACCTTTGCAGGAGCAGGCCATCGCCGAGCAGATCATGCGTGAAGTGGCGGTGAGCGACGATGTGCTAAAGGATGTGGAAATCACAGACTACTTGCAGTCGCTTGGCGGCAGATTGGTTGCAAACGGGCCGGACAAACAGCAGAAGTTTAATTTTTTCGTGGTACAGGATAATTCTATCAACGCATTTGCAATGCCGGGCGGCGTGATAGGCGTGCATACCGGACTCATGTTGGGTGCGAATAGCGAATCTGAACTGGCGAGCGTATTGGGACATGAAATTGGTCATGTCACTCAACGGCATCTGGCTCGCATGTTGGCGGCACAAAAGTACGACACGTTCAAGAATCTGGCGGGGGTTGCACTCGCTTTGCTGATCGCGCGCTCCAATCCTCAGCTTGCCTCCGGCGCGTTGACGACCTCAGCCGCCGCCGGTGTGCAAAGCCAGTTGGATTATACGCGCGAGCATGAGCGTGAAGCTGATCGTATCGGCTTGCAGATCCTGGATAGCGGCGGCTTTGATGTGCGCGCCATGCCTGCTTTTTTTACCACATTGCAGCGGGGCACTCGTTATGCAGAAGGGAGTGCACCCAGTTTTCTGCGTACGCATCCGTTGACGACAGAGCGTATCGCTGATGTGGCTAATCGTGTGGAGCAGATGCCGTATCGACAGGTGTCTGATAGTATCGAATTTCACTTTGTACGTGCTAAATTGCGCGCAACGCAGGGAAATGTGCAAAATGCGATTGATGTGTTTGAGCAGAATATCCGTGAGCGCCGTTTTGCGCACGAGGCTGCCGAGCATTATGGGCTTGCTGTTGCCTATTTGTTAAAAGGCGCATACGGGCAGACTGAAAAAGAGTTAGCATGGTTAAGAAAGAACGCACCGCAACACGCCATGGTTCAGAATCTTGCTGCACGATTGGAAGTAGCCAGAAACAATCCGCAACAAGCTGAAAAACAATATGCCGCAGGGCTAAAAGTTTATCCGGATAATCGTGCTTTGACTTACGGTTATGCGGAGCACTTTCTGGCTATCAGTCAGGCTGATAAGGCGATAAGCCTGGTAAAAGAGAAGCAGGCGTTATATCCAAATGATGCCTATTTATATGATTTGCTGGCAAAAGCATATACGATGCAGAATAAGGTCTTGTTGCGCCATCAGGCACAAAGTGAAGCCTATTTCAGGAAGTACGATCTGGCTCGGGCAATCGAGCAGATGAATCTTGCCGCTAAGGCAAGTGATGGTGATTTCTACCAGACTTCAATTGTCGAGGCGCGTTTGCAACAGTTGAGGCGTATGATGGGCGAAGAGAAAAAAGAGAGGTTTTGGGAGTAGCGGAGATGAAACGAAGAGATTTTCTGCTCGGTTTGGCTGCATTTGTAGCATTGGCGCCTATTAAAGTGTTGGCCGCGATATGGAATAAAGCCGCCTTTGAAACTGTGCGATTACCTGATGCGACCAGGCATTTAGGTATCAATGATGAGACTCCAAGTAAAGAGATAGATATTATTGCGCCTGAGCAAGCTGAGAATGGTGCTATCGTGCAGGTAGAAGTGAAGAGCAATATCAACAATACTGAGGCGATTGCGATATTTGTCGAGAAGAATCCAACCCCGCTAATCGCAAATTTTATGTTCAGCAATGGAGCGGAACCGTTTGTGGTCACGCGCATTAAGATGGCAGAAACCTCTGATATCAAGGTCGTGGTGAAGGCAGGCGGCAGGTATTATAGTCATGCCAAGAATGTTGTTGTGCTAGAGAATGGATGTGGCTGATATGGCTAGCTCACGTCAAGACACAAATACAGATAATATGAAAATGCGCGCCCAATTAAAGGGTGAGTTCGTTGAAGTCAAGGTGCTGATGAGCCACCCGATGGAAACTGGTCGCAGAAAAGACGATTTTGACAGGCTGGTGCCTGCCCATTTTGTACAGTTACTAACCGCGACCTTGAATGGTAAAACGGTATTGGAGGCTCAGTGGGGCACCGGAATATCCAAAAATCCGTACCTCACTTTCAGACTTAAGGGTGCCAAACTTGGCGATGTCGTAGAGGTCACCTGGCATGATAATTTAGGCGATACTGCAACGCAGCATATTGCTGTAACCCAGGGTTGATATATTTTGACTTGATATATTTTAATTGGGCGCCATCTAATTAACAGCTATCGCTCCAAAGCTTAATGATAAATTAATTTTATTGATATCATTAAAATGATATATTGGATTTAATTTAATACCCTCTCTATAATTCGAATCTTGAATTTATAGCTCTTTTAACCCAGCACTTTTTAACTATTAGATAGGAAAAAACGATGTCATTAATCAATACACACATTCAGCCATTTAAAGCTCAGGCCTTTCACAACGGTAACTTCATTGAAGTATCAGATGCAAGCATGAAAGGTAAATGGTCTGTGGTAATTTTTATGCCAGCAGCATTTACTTTTAACTGCCCTACAGAAGTTGAAGATGCAGCAGACAACTATGCTGAATTCCAAAAAGCAGGTGCAGAAGTTTATATCGTAACAACCGATACGCACTTCTCACACAAAGTATGGCACGAAACTTCACCTGCTGTAGGTAAAGCAAAATTCCCGCTGGTGGGTGACCCTACACATCAATTGACACGCGCATTTGATGTACATATTGATGAAGAGGGTCTGGCATTGCGTGGTACTTTCGTGATTAACCCAGAAGGCGTGATTAAAACGCTTGAGATTCACAGCAATGAAATCGCGCGTGATGTGAAAGAAACATTACGTAAATTGAAAGCTGCACAATTCACAGCGGCTAACCCAGGTCAAGTTTGTCCAGCTAAATGGCAAGAAGGTGCTAAAACATTGACACCATCATTAGACTTGGTAGGTAAGATTTAATAAGTCTCGTACTTTATTAAGTTACCCCCAAGTCAAAAGCTTGGGGGTAAACCTAACGTATAGCTTTATCCATAAGATAAAGCTTTTTTTTCAAAATTAAGTTACCAAAGAGATAAATCATGGCATTAGATACCACGATCAAAACACAGCTCCAAACGTATTTGCAAATGCTCAGAGAGCCCATTGAACTGGCTGCATCTTTAGACAGTAGTGCAGGTGCACAAGAGATGTTAGCGCTACTTGAAGAGATTGCGAGCATGTCAGACAAGATTGCGCTGGTGCATCAGGACGATGTACGTAAGCCATCATTTGCGGTGAGGCGTGCGGCTGCACATAAAGATGCTGCTAAAGAAGTGGGTATCCGCTTTGCCGGTATCCCGATGGGACATGAGTTTACCTCACTGGTGTTGGCTTTACTTCAGGTTGGCGGCCATCCACTTAAACTGGAAGCTGAAAAAATCGAGCAAATCGCCGCGCTGGATGAGAAGTTTCATTTTGAAACCTATATTTCATTGAGCTGCCATAACTGCCCTGAGGTGGTTCAGGCATTTAACCTGATGGCGGTGATCAACCCGAATATTACGCACGTCATGATTGATGGCGCCCTCTATCAGGATGAGGTGAGTGGTCGCAATATCATGGCAGTACCGACCGTTTTCTTGAATGGTGCTGAGTTTGGCATTGGCCGTATGGGCGTGGATGAAATCTTGCCTAAATTGGATAAAGGTGCGGAAGCGCGTGAGGCCAAGAAGCTGGATGCTAAAGCACCGTTTGATGTGTTGGTCGTCGGTGGTGGCCCGGCAGGCGCATCTGCAGCTATCTATGCTGCTCGTAAAGGGATTAAAACGGGTGTTGTGGCAGATCGCTTTGGTGGTCAGGTCATGGATACCATGGCCATTGAGAACTTTATTTCCGTTAAGGAAACAGAAGGTCCCAAACTGGTTGCCGCACTAGAGGAGCACGTCGCTACTTATGATATCGATGTGATGCGCCTGCAGCGTGCACAGTCATTGAACGCGCCGATTGATGGCAATGGCCTGATTGAGGTCAAGCTCGAGGGCGGTGCGACACTGAAAAGTAAGGCGGTGATTGTTGCCACCGGGGCACGCTGGAAAGAACTGAATATTCCAGGTGAGCGAGAGTATCGCGGTAAAGGTGTGGCGTATTGCCCGCACTGCGATGGCCCATTGTTTAAAGGTAAGCATGTTGCGGTCATTGGCGGCGGTAACTCAGGTGTAGAAGCCGCGATTGACCTGGCTGGTTTTGTAGAGCATGTGACCTTGTTGCAGCACAGTGACAAGTTAAGTGCAGACGCAATCTTGCAAAATAAACTGTTCGGTCTGAGTAATATCAGCGTGATTCTCAATGCAGAAACTACGGAAATCACCGGCGAGCATGAAAAAGTGAACGGTTTAATCTATCGTGATCGCGTAACCAAGGCATTGCATACCGTACCGCTGGCGGGTGTGTTCGTGCAAATTGGCTTGCTGCCGAATACAGACTGGTTAAAAACCAGCGGGATGGAGTTAAGCAAGTTCAACGAAATCGTTGTGGATGCACATGGGCAGACTTCATTGCCAGGCGTGTTTGCAGCGGGTGATGTCACCACCGTGCCTTACAAGCAGATTATTATTGCCATGGGTGAAGGTGCCAAAGCCTCGTTAGGTGCGTTTGATTACTTAATCAGGCAGTAATATTGCCTAAGTAGCCAGAAGTAAAAAGGCGGTAGAATCTACCGCCTTTTTATTACTGCTTGGAAAACACTGATTAAATGGCTACGCGTGCGAATTGCTACGTTACGCGTCACTCGAAACCTCGCTGTATACCCCATACTATCTCGGCTTCTGCGTTCCGTGCGCCTTGCACTTCATCCCGCTCGCTCAATTAATCAGCGCTTCCCTTTGTTTTGCAGGTGCTGACACCAAAAATACTGTAGGCACCGCAGAACCCCATTAAACCGGTTGCCAGTGGCACTACACCAATCCAGGCCCATACTGGACCACCAGCGAGGGCTACCCATGCTACTAAAGCCAGACCAATCACGACTCTTAATACACGGTCAATTCCACCAACGTTCGCTTTCATCGATTTCTCCTTTGTGACAAGAACAGCAGGGTTTACTTTACCCGCAACAATCTATAAATAAAAGTGACTTTTGTTACATTAAAGTAATGGTTTTATTGGTGTAAGTTGGTAAAGCCTCACTTTGCTGCGCTTAAGCAAAGAGACAAACTGGTCAGGGTCGTCATGCGCGGCATCCCAGCTATTTTCTGGCTGCATGTCGGTTTCAATTGCACTCTGCACTGATTTTGCCAGATTGTCATTCTGTACGATGATACCGACTTCGGTGTTTAAATTCTCTGACCGTGGGTCAAAGTTGAATGTGCCGATATAAACCGTTTGGGTATCGATTACCATGGTTTTTGCGTGTATCGCAAAGGTGGGCAGTTTGTCACCTTGAGTGGTGGCTTGTTTGAGTAGCTGTTGTTTGATTTGAGGGTCTGGCTTGTATTCGTATATTTCAATGCCCATTTTGGTCAGGCTGTTACGCTGGTTTCGATAGCCACTGAAAGCCTGTATATTGTCAGTAGAAGCAAGTGAGTTTGTGTTGATACGGACTTTGACGCCACGTTTGATTGCCTGTTTGAACAAACTTTTTGCCGCATCAGACATGACCAGATAGGGTGATTGAATCACAATCTGTGTTTTGGCGTTTGCAACCAGTTGCGCGAGTTTTTGTGTGGTTAAGCCGCCACCGCCGAGCAAAAGCTTATTGCCGTTTTTACCGGGAGTGTCGCTGATGAATTCAACTTTTGTCCAGGTGAGTTGCGAGGCAAGTCGATTGAATGCCTGAGGCGTGTCATTGATGGCATTGCGCACATCAGGCGAGAAATTTTCAGGGCTGTCTGCATAGGCATGTAAATCAGCATAGATCTTTTTTATCTCATCGTCTTTGACGCTGACACTTTTTTGCATCAGGCCAAGTCCGTCATAAAGTTCTTCAACGGGTGCACTGAGCGGGCTGGTCCAGAATTTATTGAAACTCACTTCCATGTCTTTGACGACTTCGCCCAGCAGCAGCGCATCACGGTCACGGAAGTTGTACTCGCTGTTGTAATCGAAATATTCTGCAGCCATATTCCGGCCGCCAGTAATCGCCACTTTGCCATCCACAATGAAAGTTTTATCGTGCATGCGCTGGTTAACACCGCGGAAATTCACGGCGATATTTAACAGGCGTTTATGAAAAGGCGTGCCAACCGAGTGCTGCGGGTTGTAGATGCGAATATCGATGTTGGGGTGCTTGGCTAAGGCAAGTAATGATTTGTCTGGCGCGTCAATCAATAAATCATCCACAATCACACGCACTTTTACACCTCTGTCTGCCGCACGGAGTAAAGCTTCTGAAGCCAGTATGCCAATATTGTCGGTGCTCCAGATAAAGTATTGCACTTCTATGCTGTTTTGGGCGTGGTCTGCCAGCCATGCGCGTGCAAGCAGTGCCTCTTCCCCTTTATCAAGTACATAGATGCCACTCTGGCTGGCATGGGCGGCAATATGGCGATCAATCAGCAACGCTGAGTGCGGATCTGGCTCAGCGGCTTTTGCTGGCCATGTGCAGAGCAGAATAAAGCAGATTGATAGGAGCCTTAGGTGGTTCAATCTAGTGCCTAATCATTCACGATGCTTAATGCTACCGCTTCCGCGACTTTAATGCCATCTACCCCAGCCGAGAGAATGCCGCCTGCATAGCCAGCGCCTTCTCCGCAAGGGTACAGCCCTTTGGTATTGATGCTTTGCAGGGTTTCATCATCCCGTTTGATACGAATCGGAGACGAAGTACGTGTTTCAACGCCGGTCAGCACGCCGTCTGCCAAGTCAAAGCCTTTCACCTGTTTTGCAAACTCGGGTATCGCCTCACGGATGGCGGTAATGGCAAACTCTGGCAAGGCGGTATCCAGATTGGTAAGGTGCACGCCCGGTTTGTATGAGGGCATGACACTGCCAAATTGGGTGGATGGCTTGTTGGCTAAAAAATCACCAATCAGTTGGCCGGGGGCATTGTAGTTGCTACCCCCCAGAATGAACGCGTTGCTTTCCAGCTGGCGTTGCAGTGCCATCCCAGCGAGTGGGTTATCCGGATAATCTACCTCTGGCGTAATTCCGACCACGATGCCAGCATTTGCGTTGCGCTCGTTGCGGCCATACTGGCTCATGCCATTGGTCACCACGCGGTTGGGCTCAGAGGTTGCCGCGACCACCGTACCACCCGGACACATACAGAAACTGTAAACGGAGCGACCATTCTTGGCGTGGTGTACCAGCTTGTAATCGGCTGCACCTAGCTTTGTAAGTAAGTCCTCACTGTAGCTCTTGCCGTATCTGGCTCTGTCAATGAGTGATTGCGGATGCTCGATGCGAAAGCCGATCGAGAATGGTTTTGCTTCAACATACACACCGCGCTTATAGATCATTTCAAAGGTGTCGCGCGCGCTATGACCCACGGCTAAAATCAGGTGGTTGGTTGGAATGCGTTCACCGGTTTGCAGTACCACAGCCTGCACCTGATTGTTCTCGATCTCGATATCATCCACGCGTGAATCAAAACGAATCTCGCCGCCCAGCTCGATAATGGTCTTGCGCATTTCTTCAACCATGCCGACTAATCTAAAGGTGCCGATGTGCGGATGGCTGACATACATGATTTCTTCAGGCGCACCTGCCTTTACAAACTCCTGAATCACTTTGCGCCCGTAATGTTTAGGGTCTTTAATCTGGCTATACAGTTTGCCATCCGAAAATGTCCCAGCACCGCCTTCGCCAAACTGCACGTTGGATTCCGGGTTGAGTACGTTCTTGCGCCATAAACCCCAAGTATCCTGCGTACGTTCGCGCACTGCTTTGCCACGCTCTAGCACGATAGGTCTGAAGCCGGACTGGGCGAGAATCAGCGCGGCAAAAATGCCGGCAGGGCCAAAGCCCACCACTACTGGCCTTTGCTGCAAATTCGTTTGCTTTGTCGATACGGCGTTGCCTGCCTCGTTCGACGCTTGTCGTACTACCTGTACTGCCTGCGCATCTTGCTCGTGGGCGCCTTGTATCAACTTCGTATCCGAATTTTCGCTGCTCTTCGATTCAGTGTCACCAGAACTGTTTGCCATCGCTACAAAGTGATAGCTGGTATCAGGTGCATGCCTGATGTGTGGGTCTTTTTTAAACTTGGCTAGAATCTTGGCCTCGTTTTTCACTTCAACATCCAGATTGTAGACATACAGAATGGTATGTGATTTGCGCGCATCTACGCCACGTTTGAAGATGCTGAAACTGATTAAATCGCCTTCGGGAATTTCTAAGCGCTTAAGCAACGCCGCTTTAATTTGGTCGTCTTGATGTTTGAGCGTATCCGCCTGCTCAATCGGGAGTTTGATTTCTGTGATGCGTAACATGGGTAACCTCAGGGATAGTGTTTATCTACCAATAGAGAGATTTTACAACAAGTTATCTGTGCCAGGTTTTTTGCGGCTTAAATTGAATGAAACGGTGGGGGCAGTTAGCCAATCTGTGATTCTGTGGCAACATGATGCATGGTTGGCAACGACTCTCCTCGCTCGATTGCTTTTTGAATATTCTGCATAATAAATTTAGCAACTATCTGGTCTTGCGTAGATTTTGTTTCCGAGGATTCTTGATTGGTAAAGCTGGCATGCAGACTGTTCTTTTGATGAGTGAGTTGGCTTTCCAAAATGTCTGGAACAGAGTTATTGTTTTTATCAGCAAAATTGCTATGCCCGGTAGACAGTAGATTATTCTGAACACTAGGTAGATTGAGCGTCTGTCCTTGATTTAAAGCATAGACGTTAATGTTAGGGTTAGCAGATCTAATTTGGTTGATGCTCGAATTGGTCGCTGCGGCAATTAGGTCTATTGTGACATCGTTCCCAACAATCCAGCTGTTCTCATTTCCTGTATATTCGATTTTATTGTCGAATATTTTCATATAAGAGCTTACGGGAGTCTGGTTTGCATCCATCGAGTCTATGCTATGAAGAAAAAACTTCCGAACCGCGCCTGTACCTTTTAAATGAGCGCCTGCAAGTAATCCCTCAGGCGTAATGAGTATGTCATTGATTTTTGAACCTACATGCACATCTAAGCCTAATGCTTCAATTTGCTTCCATTGCTTATCAGTAAAATTTCTTATTGCTGTTTCTTGTGCAGAGGGGCTGTTTAAAAAGTCGCTAGCACTGTCAACACCTAATGATTTGGCCAGACCTGTCCACTTGCTGTCGTCATAAATTTGGGTGAGGTTATATACTTTTCCTTGATAAAAACCAGCTTCTACTAATGCAGCTGTCCCCATTTGGTATTTGCCCAAGTAGCTATATTCATTGGTAAGGTTATAACGCAAAGGGCTATCTAGAGGCGTGGTTTTTCCTCCGGACTCACGGTAAGCAATTTCATCAAAATAATCGTTATTTAGGTTAGGCTTCATTAATAGCCACTCTAATCCAACTGACACTCAAGGTTATTTAGGATTTTCGATGTGGTTTGATTGATGGTGCCAAAGTATCCGTTTTGATACTCAACAAATTCATCTTCTATGTACATCCCCATTCTTTTTGAATCTGGAAAAAAAACGATGGTGATTGTATCGGATGCCCAATGAGGTTTTTTTCCGCTGTAAATCATGGCAAGCCCATCAGGGGTGCTGCAAGCATTTGCGTGGGAAGAAGAAGCAACACTGAGTCGTTTTAAATATGGTGTTAGTTTCTTGTTTTTAATAGGCTGAAGTGCATCCCAATAGGCTTTATTAAAATCAGGTAGTTTTAATAGTTTCCACGGTGGGGCATTATATTTTTTATATTCAATGGGGACGTTATCCAGTAATTGATATTCCTCACGGAGATCATCGGCGGCAAATATAGTATTTGAATAAATCGTTAACACTAATAGTAGTAATGATTTAATTTTTATA
>Ga0172367_10000176_pt1 | contig 96983 bp, 94 predicted proteins | sample Lak10m_FD_114542 | JGI IMG/M metagenome (GOLD analysis project Ga0172367, IMG submission 114542) | Freshwater microbial communities from Kabuno Bay, South-Kivu, Congo - kab_022012_10m | ecosystem: Environmental > Aquatic > Freshwater > Lake | place: Democratic Republic of the Congo: South-Kivu... | reverse complement strand
CGTATTAGAAAAATACGGTTTAACCGGCAAAGTTGTAGTTCCCTCTCTCACCCCGGCGTGCTATAACCGCCGCACAGTTGCGCCGCTTCGGTCACGGTTGTAGTTCCCTCTCTCACCCCGGCGTGCTATAACGGCCTCCCGTAACCACCTGTAATCAGCAAACAAACAGGTGGCTACGGGTATTTTTTTGAACTCAAAATAGTAACATTTGCGCCGCATTTACCGTTTTTTCCTGCAATTTTCTCTCTCCCAGTAATATCTTCATATTGGCAAACTGTTTTTCGCTTATCAGCAAATAACGCACGGAACCATATTGGGGTAAATTTTTTGACAATCTTTTTTGATGCGTTTCAGAATTGTCAAAGCCGTTTACCACCCTCCCATAAACCGACCATTGAATCATGTCGTAGCCATCATTCAGCAAAAAGCGTCGAAACAGCGTATATGCGCGCTTATCCGCCTTAGTAATTGTCGGAAGATCGAAAAACACCAGCAATCGCATAAAACGCCGCGTCTCCGTACTCATTTTGGAATATCGTTCATGCCTGGCAGCACCATATCGCACCGCTCATTCAAAATACACTGCCCCAAGCTGATGACGGTTGCATCAATCAGAGACAGTATAGTGGATTGACCTGACATAACGCATCCTTCAACTCGCGGCGCATCCTGGTGTAACACCGCCACCAATTTTGCTTTTATGGAACTGTTCAACTCTTCTTCACCATCCACCCCAACGCAGAGGTCAAGCGCCAGCCTGTCAACTATTGGCCGATACGGTTCCATCAGGTCGTCGGCAAGATTAAATGCATTTTGCTCGTTACAATGATGCAGCCCGAAAGCGGGCAAAAATCCGTACCCGACAAGACTCCTTGCCACCGCTGAACGAATGATGCTGTAACCATAGTTGAGGACGCCATTGGCAACTATGTCATCGTTTCTGGTAAAGGCATCTCCGAAAAGTGTGGGAAAATATATCTGCGCACCGTATGCTTCAAAATTATCAGGATCGCCGGACTTCACTCTGTTTGCAAGCTGCTCAAGCCGGGTTGCGGTTTCCCGCTGCTTGTGGTGACGTAGCAGGCATGCTTGATTAAGCAATTTTTGTTTGATAATGATTTGCCACAACCGTTTTTTCTGCGGCTGCGACATGGCGAGCTGTTGCCGCATCACCTTTAAAGCCCGGCTGTGCGGCAGATACGAAAGCAGAATACCATTGGGAATATGCGTCTGATCAACCGTAATAACGGCAAACTGGTGGTCGGCACATGCTGACAGCAGTTGACTGGTTATGGTTACCTGAGGATGGTCAATAACAAGAACCGCAATATCCTCCATTGGTATGGAGACAGTTCCGGCATCCTGTTCCACAACAAGCGCACTATGTTTGAGTTTGAGCCGCGCCGGATTGCCGATGACTACGCTACGCCACGCCATGACAGCCCCCCTATGTGCGCCATAGCGGCTGCCTGATTTCACTGCGCACCCGATGCAACCCGCCCAGAATATCGACGTGGCATTTTTCCAGAGACAGAGCTGTCTTGATGCCGATACTACGCAGCAAACCATCTTTGCAAACGGACTTGTTTCTGTCGTGAGTCCAGATCGAAATCGCGCCCGTAGAGCGATCCAACCCGGCAAAATAGCCTTCCTTGGGCGGTTCGTTTTTGAATGATACTTTCACCCAGTCATTAGAATAAAGGCTGAACAAGAATGGATAGCTCTCATCCAATACCGTCCATTCAGATTCGGACTTATTGGCGACAACCGCTAAATTTGGTAAATCTTTTTTCACCGCATCGGCTACATAAAGAGGCACCGCAAAGTACTTGCCGCCTTTGGTAAAAATATCAACGCGCAACATATCGCCATTGTTGGCAATTCCGCCCCCACGCCCATGCAAGCTCAAGCCGCTTTTCTGGGTAACATTCAGACGCACAGTCCTCACAATTGGCGCAGCATCCTCTTTGCCTGGCGCAGACGGTTTCCGCAGCGGCTCTTTGAATGCCTTCTCACCGTTGTCGCCATGCTGACGAAGACGCCCTTCAATTGCGTCCATAAGCGCTCTGTTGCGCGGATCGCCACAACCGGCAATATTTGGCAGGTCTTTTAATTTCAGGGTAGTTAGCGGAGTTTTAACACTACTGATCCCTTCGTCCAAACGCCTGGCAGAGCGGATGGTTTCCTGATGTGCAGCCCCCATGCCGCGCCTGGTTGGCGCACGTGAAACACGAATCGGTGGAACATTAACAAGGGTCGGCAACCAGGCAGCAGGATTGGGTGACAAACGAGCTTCAAGCTCTGCCCGGAAACCTTCCCACGGCTGCGGGAAATGATGCTCTGCCCGCGCCAGACTTTCCGAATCCAAAATTTCACCAGTTTCAGGATCGATAAAGTCTCCCCTGATCATTGCCAGTTCATTTCTTCGCGCATAATCGGCAAGCCGCTTGACCATCCCATGCGTGCAGCCCGCGACCACTGCGGCATCAAGAGCATGGTGCGTATCGCCATCGGCGCGCACTTTTACCAGCCCCCAACGGGCTCGCAAATATGCTGTCAGTTGACCGGAAACAACGACGCACCGCTTGCTCTCCGAATCATCGGCAAGCTGGAGGTGTGTTTCTACCAGTTGCTTGAATTTTTTGCAGGCATAGCGCGTATCGGTGAGGTTGCGCTCGCGAAATTTTTCGGATTCCGCACCGCCAAAATCTTTACGCAGCAACCGTTGGCGTTTTGCCAAACGATAGCTTTTATTCCCCATAACCCAGGCAACAAAGCGCTGCCACTCCATGGAATCTTCCGGGCCGCCAAGATATTCGTACGGCGTTCTGTTCCCTTTATCCCGGTTTTCCTTGGTGTGAACCAGCACCTTGTTATTCATGCCGTCGTCAAAGCTGCGCGAATACGGCAACGCGTGATCGATTTCAGCATAACCGGCCTTAAACAATTCATTCAGGTCAAAAGCCGTCTGGCTGTATGCACACTGAGCGTTCTGCTCTCTGTAGAGCCGCCACTTGAGCAGTTCGTCTTTTTTGGGAGTTACACCAAACGTTTGAACAAATTGCTCAACATCTTTTTCCTTGTTGTCCCGGTATTTTTCCTGTTCTTTTTTGATCTGTTGCCGTTCCTTCAATGGTTTGTTCAGGTCACGGGCAAGTTCAATGTTTACCGCCTGCGGCGCCCCGTATTTCTGCACAATGGCATTAACCAGTTTTCGGGCCTGATTGAGCGAGCGGAACACCACCGGGTTGGCAATGTCCTCCCTGCTTATTTCAGGAATGGTCCGGGTTTTACCAGCCGTCTGAATCTGGCTGTGGTGGGCATAACCAGCAGCCAAAACAGCTTGGTCATAACGCAGTCCGGCTTCCATGTAGGGAAGAATCTTGCCAAGCGCCTTGAGAGAAAGCCGAATGAAATTGGTAAACGAAAGCCCCAGCACCGCTTCGATGATCTCCGCTTCCACACCTTGCTTGAGAAGCCATTCCCTGGTTTCGTTATCTTCCTTGAATACGGTGAGCGCATAGCCCAGGTTGTTCAGACGGCTGACATCACGGCTGTCACGTTGCCACACCAGATCAAGACCGGCTTTTTCGTATGTTCGGCGTAACTCGTGGAATACTTTTGCTTCAAAGAGAGTAGTCGTTCCCTCCGGATCTTTGTCACCTCGATAATCAAGCCCAACGAATTTTTCAGCCTCACCAAGATCAAGGAGTTTCCTTGTCTGTTTATAGGTAAGCTTTGCCTGACTGTACGGCACTTGTAAGAGCAGCTCTCTCTCCTCTTGATTAAGGAATCGAGTGGTTCCAATTCCTGAGATTTTTAGATTGTTCAACTTGGTCAGCCAGACAAATTTTTCAGCTGAAAAACTCGCTTTTGGCGTTCGGAGTTCTTTTGTTTCAAAAGTACATTTCCCAACCAGATGCAAGATATTCTGCATCGGTTTACGTTCCATGAGCAGTTCAAAAACCGCCTCCTCAAAATCAGGCAGCGCAAATCGATTCCCGTGCTGACGTTGACGTTCAAACAGCACCATCATTTCGGTGGCTAAGTCAGCACGAGCAAAGGTATGGCTGTAATCACCACCTTTATTACGTTTGGCATCCTGAAAACGCTCGTCTTTCCAGACCATTTCACCAACGGTTCGATACTGCTGGAGCAGGTTATGATTGGCGGCCACTCCTCCGAGCATTTCACCAATTTTCTTGTCATTATCGCTGGTAAGCTCGCTTTTACGATTTGACTGAAAGCCGCGATGCTTGACAATGTGATAGAGTGCCGTTGCCCATTCCAAAGGCGGTAGCTGTCGGTCAAGTGCTTCGGCACGTAGCTGCCACGGCGACAATGGCACAGTATGATCAAAAAGTTCGTTCTGTTTGCTGATAAGCCCAAACCGTTTAAACAGGCGACGCATTTTGAGTAGCCGCTGAGCCCGGCGATGCAAGCGACGGCGGGTTAATCTAGCTTCCCGGCGAATTTTGTTCAGAGATTCACCCTCCTTTGCAGTCTCCGCTTTATCAAAGGTCCGCACAAACAAGGAAATGATGTGATCGTGAGCCAGTAGTGCCGCGCCAACCGATGCAATACCAATATCCAAGCCAAGTGTGTATTTTTGATGAACCGTCTCCATAATCCCTCCTCAAGCCTGATATAAATTATCTATTGCAATTTCAAATCGATCCCAGATATATTCTCACCAGTTGTAGTTCGCCGGGGTGAGAGCCGTTACTACAATAAGTACGATCCGCAAGGATCGAACGAACCCAGCCCGACAGCAATGTCGGGCTTCTTTTTTATGAAATGCTCGAACCATACCACATCATCCTGTTTCAGTATATAATTCTAATATTTCCCCATTAATTCCACCCACACCATTGCCGCCATCCTGGCATCATCCAATGCCCGATGTCGTTGTAGATTTTCCGGCAGCACACCAAAGAGATGCCGGTAGACTGTGTCCAGTTTATGATTCGGCAATTGTTTCAGCTTCTGGCGCGCCACCCTGAGGGTGCAGTGCCATTGATTTTGCAATCCAATGCAGAGCCTGGCAAGTTCATGACGCACAAAGGCTCTGTCAAACGGTGCGTTATGTGCAACCAGCGTAGCGTCGCCAACAAAGGCTCGGAAAGCCGACCAGGCATCCTGCGGTAGCGGTGCCCCCTGTAACATTCCTTCAGAAATTCCATGCACACGGTAGGCGGAATAGCATATAGGTGTGCCTGGGTTGATAAGCGTTGAAAACTCATTGACAATGACGCTGCCAGCCATTTTAACGGCTCCAATTTCTATCACCCGTCCTCCGCTTACAACCGATAACCGTGTTGTTTCCAGATCTACTACAATCACATTTTTCATAGAATTCCCTTTCCCCACACCCCTACCACACATCCATGACACAATGTGTCATTTTAGCAATTCAGCAGGCTGTTTTTTAAAAAACATTCCCAGCAAATATGAGTTTATGCTATAGGTGAAACGTTTTTTTCATCCAACCAATTCAGCAAGGTTCAGATTTGATACAGGAAAAACCGGAAAAATTCTTTCTTGGAAGACAACCGATCCTTAACCGTGATCAGGAAATCATCGGATATGAGCTGCTATTCAGAGCTGCCGAGCGGAATGTGGCGGAGTTTGAAAGCTATTCTTTTGCCAGCGCCAGTGTTATTACCAGCGCACTTTCCAGTTTTGGTTTCCATGAAGTGTTGGGAGGAAAACTCGGTTTCGTAAATGTTCACCTGGGTCTTCTGCTTTCAGAAATGCTGGAACTGCTCCCGATAAAGCAGACGGTTCTTGAGCTGCTTGAAATAATAACTATTGATGACGAGGTGGTGGAACGTTGTCATGAATTACGCCGTCTCGGTTTTAAAATCGCTTTGGATGACCATGAATTCAACCCTGATGAGCCGGAAATTTATGCTGTTACTGATATTGTAAAACTTGATATTCTGCAGATTCCAACCGAGGATCTTCCCGGCATTGTGAAGGCACTGCGCCGATGGCCGATCAAGCTTCTTGCGGAAAAGGTGGAAACGGTTGAACAGTTTGAATCGTGCTTTGCATTGGGATTTGATTTTTTCCAGGGATATTTTTTTGAACGCCCCGTTGTATTAAACCGGCGCCGACTTGATATTTCCGGGATGGCGATGATCAAACTATTGCAACAGTTGACGATGGACGCAAAGCTTGTGGAGATTGAGCAGACTTTTAAAGAAAATCCGGGGCTTTCGTACAATCTCCTTAAATTGGTCAATTCAGTTGCTATCGGTTTACGCGAAAAAATTAAAAATCTGCGCCATGCTATCCTCATTATTGGAATGGATAACCTGCGCCGTTGGGCTCAATTATCACTGTTTGCAACCAGTGACAACCGTGGGACCAACCATCCATTACTGGAGATGGCGGCAGTGCGTGGTCGTCTGATGGAAATTCTGGTATTCCAGCAAAAGAAATCGTCCATATCGAGCGAACATTCCGAAGCAGCATTCATGACCGGTATTTTGTCGCTTCTTGAAATTCTTTTTGAAACCCCCATGTCTGATATTATTGCGAGCCTTAACCTTACGGATGAGGTGAGTTTTGCATTATTGGATCGTTCGGGAGATCTGGGGCGTTTGCTACAACTTGCAGAACGGATTGAGATGACTGATTTTGATGCGGTACAACCTCTTCTGGAAGAATGTCACATTTCTCTTGATCAACTTCTGACCGCACAGCTTGAAGCATTCAACTGGCGCGCAGCCATTGTTGGCACTCCTGCCTGATTTTTTAGCCACTATATTTAACTATTTGATTTAATTGTGTTTTTATTAATATTCTTTGCTGGTTTTTATCCATTCTCAATTCTTGACACTGCAGTTCTTTTGATGTAGCTTGACACGTCCTACCACAGGACTGCTTTATTCCAATTCTAAACCAAAGCATCTTTTTAGTTGGCTTCGTAGTCGGCTCCTCACCGTAGTATTTACTACGCCTGCGTCGTACCTTACTTGCCGCCTTGAATCTATCTTTGATTTAGAACTGGTATTACATTTCTTCCATAGGTTTACATCCATTATGAAAATCACTGCTGTCATTCCCGCCCGCTACGCTTCTACGCGTTTTCCGGGTAAAGCATTGGCTGAAATCGGCGGCAAACCGATGATTCAGCATGTATATGAGCGCACAACTGAATCCAGACTTATTTCACGGGTTATTGTGGCAACTGATGATCAACGTATTGCAGATTCGATCAACCAGATCGGTGGCGAAGCTGTTATGACCTCAACAGATCATGAAACCGGGACAGATCGTCTGGCAGAAGTTGCTGAACAACTCGATTCTGATCTTATTGTCAATGTGCAAGGTGACGAGCCATTAATCAATCCGGCAATGATCGATCAGGCGATTGAACCGCTCTGCAATGATACAACTATTATGATGGGAACCTTGAAAACCAGGGTTCGTTGTCTGCATGATTTTCTTTCTCCCAATGTGGTCAAGGTGGTGACCGATTGCCACGGATATGCTCTATATTTTTCCCGTTCGCCACTCCCGTTTTTCCGCGACAAATGGCAGGATCTGAAAGATGATTCCTTTGCAAGCGGGAAGCTTCTCTGCTACAAACATGTCGGTTTATACGTTTACCGTCGAGATTTTCTGCTTCAATTTGCCGCCATGCCAGCAACATTTCTGGAAATTTCAGAGAAACTGGAGCAATTGCGAGCTATTGAAAACGGCATCCGAATTCGGGTTGTTGAAACTGATTTTGAGTCCATTGGCGTTGACACACCTGATGATCTTGCAAAAGCGCAGGAGCGTTACAATAAGCTGCTTGCATAACCTTACCTTTCCTTTCCAAACATACCAAGGAGCAGATTTACTATGAAAACCAAGTTTATTTTTATTACCGGCGGCGTTGTTTCTTCCATTGGTAAAGGGCTGGCTGCCGCATCGCTTGGAGCTTTGCTTGAAGCTCGCGGTCTGCGAGTCACCATGCAAAAACTTGATCCGTATATAAATGTTGACCCTGGCACCATGTCGCCATTCCAGCATGGCGAAGTGTTTGTTACTGACGACGGTGCGGAGACAGATCTTGATCTTGGACATTACGAACGTTTCACCAGTGCTTCACTTTCAAAAAAGAGCAATTTCACAACCGGTCAAGTCTATTTTTCCGTCATTACAAAAGAACGCCGTGGGGATTATCTGGGGGGGACGGTTCAGGTTATTCCACACATTACGGATGAAATAAAAAACAAGATTATTGAAAACGCAAAAGGCGCTGACGTGGCGCTGGTTGAGGTGGGAGGCACTGTCGGTGATATTGAATCCTTGCCGTTTCTGGAAGCAATCCGCCAGTTCCGTTTTGACCGTGGTCACGGCAACGCTCTGTATGTTCATGTCACACTGGTTCCTTATATCCGCACTGCAGGGGAGTTGAAGACCAAGCCGACACAGCATTCGGTCATGGAACTCCGTAAAATAGGGATTCAGCCTGATATTCTCCTATGCCGCTGTGAGCGAGATCTACCGCCAGACATGAAGAAAAAAATCGCTCTGTTCTGCAATGTTGGAGAAAAGGATGTTATTCCGGTTGTGGACTCAGAGCATATCTATGCTGTTCCGCAAGCTCTCAACAAAGAGCATCTTGACGATCAGGTTGTGGAGAAGCTGAATATCTGGACTAAATCACCAGAGCTGACAAAGTGGCAGGATGTGGTTGAAAAACTGCGCCATCCAAGCAACGGCGAGGTTCGTATTGCCATAGTCGGGAAATATGTCAATCTGACGGAGTCTTACAAGTCTCTTGCTGAAGCATTGACCCACGGCGGCATAGGTAACGACTGCCGTGTTTCACTCAAATACCTCGATTCTGAAAAAATCGAACAGGACGGAGTGGAAGGACATTTTGACGATATTGATGGCATTCTTGTGCCGGGCGGTTTTGGGGAGCGTGGCACAGAAGGAAAAATCATGGCTATCGAGTATGCACGAACAAACAAAATTCCATTTTTTGGAATATGCCTCGGTATGCAGATGGCTGTTATTGAGTATGCCCGCAATGTGTGCGGAATAAAGGAAGCATGTTCCACTGAATTCCGTCAGGATGGGGGCGAACCTCTGATTCATCTGATGGAAGAGCAAAAAACAGTCAGCAAAAAAGGTGGAACAATGCGACTGGGCGCCTACCCCTGTTCCATTACAAAGGGGACCCTTGCTCATACGGCATACAACCAGACCGACATATCCGAACGTCATCGCCATCGCTATGAATTCAACAACAAATACCGTGAAATTCTTACGCGAAAAGGGCTGGTTCTTTCAGGCGTATACAAGGATAAAGATCTGGTTGAGGTTGTTGAAATCACTGACCATCCATGGTTTCTGGCATGCCAGTTCCATCCTGAATTCAAATCAAAACCACTCGTGCCACACCCTTTGTTCCGTGCATTCATCGGTTCTGCATTGGCAGAACGATCCAAGAGGTAGGATATGACAAAAGAAATTACTATCGGAAATGTTAAAATCGGGGCGAATCGTCCTCTCGTGCTTATTGCAGGTCCTTGCGTCATTGAAAATGAAGCCGCAACTTTACGTCATGCCGAACGCTTGATGACAATTTGCAACGGTCTATCTATCCCGCTGGTGTTCAAAGCATCCTACGACAAGGCAAACCGCACTTCCATCGGCGCTTTTCGCGGTCCCGGAATGAAAGAGGGGCTGGCAATTCTGAAAAAAGTAAAGGAATCCCTTGGTGTTCCGGTTCTCTCCGACATCCACTCCATAGAACAGATTTCGGCTGCAGCTGAAGTCCTCGATATCCTTCAGATTCCGGCTTTCCTTTGCCGACAGACAGACCTGCTGATTGCCGCTGCAAAATCAGGAAGAACGATTAACGTCAAAAAAGGTCAGTTCCTTGCGCCATGGGATATGAAAAATGTTGCTGGCAAACTGGCTGCTTCTGGCAATGAAAATATTATCCTGACAGAGCGAGGCGCTTCCTTCGGTTACAATAATCTTGTGGTTGATATGCGTACCTTTCCGATTATGAGCGGTTTTGGCTATCCGGTTGTTTTTGACGCCACTCACAGCGTTCAGTTGCCAGGCGGTCAGGGAGACAGCTCCGGGGGACAGCGGGAGTTTGTGGAATATCTCTCAAGAGCAGCTGTTGCGGTCGGGATTGACGGGATTTTCATGGAAGTCCATGAAGACCCGGATAAAGCGCTCTGCGATGGTCCAAACTCCATTCCGCTGGGGGAACTTTCAGGATTATTGAAGAAGTTAAAAACATTGGATTGTACCGTCAAACAGGTGACTGCATGAAATCTATTGTTGAAGCACAGCGGGTTATCAGGGTAGAAGCTGAAGCGCTGATGCAGATGGCAGATCGAATCGATATTTCCTTCAGCCAATCTGTTCAACTAATGCTCCAATGCAAAGGAAGGGTTGTCGTATCAGGCATGGGGAAATCCGGGCTTGTGGGACAGAAAATAGCATCCACCATGGCATCCACAGGAACACCCGCTTTTTTTCTTCATCCAGCGGAAGGAATCCATGGCGACCTTGGAATGATCATGGCAGGTGACGTGGTGGTTGCCATCTCCAACAGTGGAGAAACAGAAGAGCTGCTCCGCATACTCCCCACAATCAAACGCATTGGCGCCCGTCTGATTGCGATGACCGGCAACAACAATTCCACACTTGCACGTTTGAGCGATGTTTTTCTTGACGTTTCAGTCAAGGAGGAAGCTTGCCCGCTCGGTCTTGCTCCCACAGCATCCACAACCGCTGCCTTGGCAATGGGGGACGCGCTGGCAGTAAGCCTCCTGGTGGAACGAGGTTTCAAACCAGAAGATTTCGCTATTTTCCATCCGGGTGGTTCTCTCGGCAAAAAACTGTTGATGCGGGTCGAGGATCTTATGCACAGCGGGGATTCAATCCCTCTGGTTGCTCTTGATACAGTTATGAAAGAAGCTCTCTTTGTGATTACTGCAAAAGGACTTGGAGTAACCGGAGTTATTGATGCTGATGGAAACCTTGAAGGTATTATTACGGATGGAGACCTGCGCAGGTCACTTGAAAAAGGGTACGACATTCTGGGGCAGCGTGCAGATGCGCTCATGAAACGGAAACCACTCCGCATACTCCGGCACGAACTGGCAGCATGCGCGCTTCAAAATATGGAGCGCAGCTCCATCACATCTCTCTTTGTCTTTGATGACCCGCAAACCGCCATCCCGTGCGGAATCATTCATCTGCACGACCTTCTGCGCGCCGGTATCGCATGATGCAAGAGAGACTAAAACATATCAAATTACTACTGCTGGATGTTGACGGCGTCATGACCGATGGCGGAATCATTTACGATGCAAACGGTGTTGAAACAAAAAGGTTTAACGTCAAGGACGGTCATGGCATCAAAATGATGCAGCGTTACGGCTTTGAGGTCGGCATTATTACAGGTCGTACTTCCATTGTGGTTGCAAACCGGGCAAACGAGTTGGGAATAACTCTGGTATATCAGGGGGCACTCAAAAAAGCGGAGCAGTACGAAACCGTCAAGAGCGTTACCGGACTTCAGAATCACCAGATTGCCTACATGGGGGACGACATCATTGACGTTCCGGTACTGAAGCAGGTCGGATTTTCTGCAGCTCCCGCCGATGCTGTAGAAGATGTCCTGTCAACTGTTGATTATATCAGCAGATTAAAGGGGGGAGCCGGGGCGGTGCGAGATCTGTGTGACCATATACTTAAAGCCTGCGGTTTCTGGGATGATGTAACCCTTCGCTACAACCTGTAAACCTTCTTATTCAATCTTTATGCCAACACCCCTCAAACATCCATCTTTTGCTGGACAGTCACCCTCCTCAATGCTATAGTGCTCCCACTATGCTTTCAACCCGTAACATCAGGTTATTGCTACTTTTGCTGGTTCTGCTGGCTATCCTTGGCATCACGGCTAAAATGACAACCAAACCTGGATCCCATAAAGCCACAACCGGCACAATTCCGCAACAAACGCTCCCTGATAATGTTGATATTGCTCTGCAAAATGCCAGATTCACAGAAATAAAGGGAAACAGAACAGTGTGGGAGCTGATTGCTTCTAACGCCACATACAGCAAAAGTGGTGATCTGGCGAATCTAAACAACATCACCATGAAATTTGCGGCGATAAAAAATAGCGGGAAATGTACTGTAACAGCCGCCAAAGGGACATATTCAAACAGCAGCAGAAATGTTACATTAAACGGCGCAATACATATTGAAACAGAAAATAATGCACTTTTTGACACTGAATCACTGAATTACAACGCAACCTCTTCACGCTTTATGACTCAAGAACCGATACGCTTCAGCCATGACCGGATGACGCTTAATGCAGTAGGAATGGAGCTTGACGTGGAGCATCAAAAAGCACATTTCCTACAGGAAGTGGATGCAGTAATATCAGGAATCAGACAATAAATTCAGATTATTAGAAAGTTTCCCATGAAATACATACTCCTTATACTGTTTACTCTGTTTACCGGGCTCATACTTGCCGCACAGGTCTCTGCCGCACCTGTCGTAAAGCCAACACCACGGGATCGTTCGGCACTCCCCATAACGATTAAATCCAATGAACTTTCAGCGGACAACAAGGGGAAAATAGCCGTTTTCAGCGGTAAGGTCATTGCCAAACAAGGTGATATAACCATTTACGCAGACAAACTCACCGTAAACTATGGGGATAAAAAAGGTGAAGTGGAACAGATAGAAGCAACCGGAGCTGTTCGTATTGTCCAGACAAACCGCACAGGAATTGCATCACAGGCAACTTACAACAGTCGGGAGGGGCGCATCACCCTGACCGGTTCCCCCAAGGTTATTCAGGGGGATGACACTGTTTCCGGCAAAATCATTACCTATTTTATTGACGATGATAAAAGCGTTGTTTCAGGTGGAGGAGACTCCAGGGTTGAGGCAGTCATCCACCCCCCATCCAGGAAATAATATGCAGGGAAACGCTGAACCGACAAGACTCTGGACAAAAGGTCTCAAAAAGAAGTACGGAGAGAGACAGGTTGTCCGAGGAGTTGATCTATCCGTGAATGCCGGGCAGGTAATCGGTCTGCTGGGACCAAATGGAGCAGGTAAAACCACAACCTTTTACATGGTTGTCGGTCTTGCGGTTGCAGATGAAGGGGCTGTTTTTCTCGGTAACAACGACATTACATCTCTCCCGATGTACAAACGTGCCAGAAAAGGAATCAGCTATCTGCCACAGGAAGCGTCCATTTTCAGATCGTTAACTGTTTCAGATAATCTGCTCGCTATTTTAGAAACCATAGAACCGGAAGCAGAGTTACGCCGCCACCGCATGGAACAACTGCTTGATGAATTCAATATCAGCCATATTGCCCAGACAAAAGGGTATGCGCTTTCAGGCGGTGAACGAAGACGAGTCGAGATTGCACGGGCTTTGATAACCAATCCGCGTTTCATACTCCTTGATGAACCTTTTGCCGGCATTGACCCCATTGCGGTGGCTGACATTCAAAATCTCATCACCGCTCTCAAAAACCGCTCAATAGGTGTGCTGATTTCAGATCACAACGTCCGCGAAACCCTTGGAGTATGTGATCAGGCGTATATTTTGAGTGACGGAGAAGTACTGGAATACGGAACGCCCGAACAAATTGCATCAAGCAGCAAAGCCAGAGCGGTATATCTTGGCGATGGCTTTAAACTGTAAAGGAACAGTATGGCTCTCGAAATACGCCAACATCTGAAAATGTCGCAGCAACTGGTGATGACTCCACAGTTGCAACAGGCGATAAAGCTTCTGCAGCTGACACGGCTGGAGCTTCAGGAATTGGTGCAACAGGAGCTGGAGGAAAACCCGCTTCTGGAGGAAGCGACTGAAGCTGAAGAAATAAGGGAAGAGGAAGCTGGAGAACTGTCAGAGCTGGAAATTTCTCCCTTGACCGAACCGGAACGTGAAAACTTCAATGAAGTTGAAACCGGTGAGGAATCTTTGAGAGATTGGGACAGTTATCTTGACGGATACACCTACAGCTCCGGCGAACAATACCGTGATGACGAAGACAAACCATCTTTTGAAAATTTACTGACACGACAGGGGACATTATCCGATCATCTGCTATGGCAGGTACAGATGGGACATTTCAATCAGGAAGAAACAGGCATAGCTGAAACAATCATCGGAAACCTTGATGACGATGGTTATTTACGGGTTACAATAGAAGAGTTGGCTGTCACCTGCAATGTTGATGAAGCTTCAGTAGCTTCAGTGCTCAATAAAATCCAGGGGTTTGATCCATGTGGCGTAGCAGCTCGATCCGTTCAGGAGTGTCTGCTTATTCAAGCGCGTTTTTTAGGGATGCAGGAAAGTCCTGTGGAGAAAATTCTTGAAAATCATATTAAAGACCTGGAGGCGCGGCGTTACAAACAGATTGCCAAAGAATTGGATATCGACCTTGAGGATGTGCATAATGCGGCAAAAATAATCGCCGGCTTTGATCCAAAACCGGGGGCTCTTTTCAGTTCTGGAGATGTGCATTATATTTCAGCAGATATTTTTATACACAAGGTAGGGGATGATTATGTCGTAATGCTCAATGACGAAGGTCTGCCAAATCTGCGAATAAACCCTTATTATGATGAGGCAAAACAGAACGGCGCGGTCGTTGACTCCAAAACCGATGAATACATAAACACAAAATCACGTTCAGCATCATGGCTGATTAAAAGCATCCAGCAACGTCAACGAACTATTTACAAGGTTGCCAAAAGTATTATTCGATTTCAGCGTGATTTCCTTGATCATGGGATAGAACATTTGCGACCGCTTGTTTTGAGGGATATTGCAGAAGATATCGGTATGCATGAATCAACAATCAGCAGGGTTACAACGCACAAATATATGCAGACCCCACAGGGACTCCTTGAACTGAAATACTTTTTTAACAGCGGACTCTCAACAAGTGAAGGGGATTTCGTTGCATCTGAAAGTGTCAAGAACCGCATAAAAGAGATAATTGAAAAGGAAAATCCGAAAAAACCGTTATCTGATCAAAAAATTGCTGATATGCTTTCAGACCAGACCGTAAACATAGCGCGGCGAACAGTAACCAAATATCGTGAAATCATGAAAATTGGTTCTTCTTCAGAGCGCAGACGTCATTTTTAAAGCCCGGCAACGATGACTCGGGCGTAATCGCACCACACCACAGGAGGTAAGTATTATGCAAGTGACAACAACATTCAGACAGATGGAACGGAGTGATGCTCTGAAAAGTTATGCTGAAGAAAAACTTGATCGGGTTTCAAAATATATTGACGAACCGATCAATGCACAGGTCTATTTTTCGGTTGAAAAAAAGATTCGCCACATAGTTGAAATTGTTATCGGCGCCAAAGGAATAAACACAAAGGCATCGGAAGCAAGCAACGATATGTATGCTTCAATTGATGCAGTTATTGATAAAATTGAACGTCAGCTCAAACGCTACAAGGAAAAGCTTAAAGACCACAAACCGGCAGCTGATGACCGTGGTCAACAGATTTCAAAGAAAATATTCGAAGCAGAAAGTCTTGAAACTGAAAATGAACCGGTTGTTATCAGAACGAAAACTGAAGTTGCAAAACCTATGTCTGTGGATGAAGCCGTTATGCAGATGAATCTGCTTCACAAAGACTTTATTGTGTTCACAGATTCTATAAACAATGAAATCAATGTGTTATACCGTCGCAAAGATGGTAATTTTGGACTTATCGAACCTCAACGGGGTTAACAAACGCCATGCCTGACGTTTCTGGAGAAACAAGCAGCATTTCTCTCAAGGAATTGCTGAATGATGTAGACTATGGTCTCGGCTTGTTACTTCTTGCCGGAACCGGCGGTCTTGAAAAAAAAATTTCAAGCCCTCGAATCCAGAAGCCGGGGCTTGCGCTTGCCGGTTACACCGAGCACCTGCATCCATCGAGAATACAGGTGCTCGGCAATACCGAAATATCATTTTTGGAACAGACCGATCCTGTTATCGCCGAACAAAGCGTACGTCACCTCTGTGCTTTTCCTGTGTCATGTTTTATTTTAACCAAAGCACTCATTCCGCCTGATTTTTTCCTTAAGCTTGCCGACAAGGCAGATATACCGGTCTTTAATACCGACCATCAGTCATCAACATTTATTTCACTCATCACAAAATATCTGGAAGAACGATTGCTCCCCAGTACCCATCTTCACGGTGTACTGGTTGATGTGCTCGGAGTCGGCATTCTTATAACCGGGAAAAGTGGTATGGGAAAAAGCGAGTGCGCTCTTGATCTTATTATCCGAGGTCATCGCCTTGTAGCGGATGACATGGTTTTTATCAAGAAAAAGATGCCAGCTGCCTTGGTTGGTCAAGCAAATGAAACACTTCAGCACCTTATGGAAATAAGAGGGCTTGGTATTATCAATATAAAGGATTTGTACGGAGTTTCAGCCATTCGAGACAAAAAAATCATCGATATGGAACTTGAACTGCTGGAATGGGATCCTGATATTGAATGTGACCGGCTTGGAATTGATGACCGTTCCGTATCGATTATGGGAGTAGAAATCCCGCACATTTCCATTCCAGTCCGCCCAGGTAGAAACCTTGGTTCCATAATTGAAGTTGCGGCTCGCAATTTCCTTCTGAAGGGGATGGGTTATCACTCTGCACGCGACTTTCAGGAGCGTTTGATGGCAAAAATGGATATCCGGCAGATTGGCGACGAGGTGGAATAAGTATGCGGGTTATTATCTTGAGCGGTATGTCAGGATCAGGTAAATCGACAGCAGTCAAGGCATTGGAGGATGAAGGTTTCTACTGCATTGACAACTTGCCGGTGCGGCTGTTCAGACCTTTTGTAGAGTTGATTGAAAAATCCGGTGAATCTTTTAAAGGGATTGTTCTGGTTGCCGACATACGTGGTCGTGAATTTTTCAAAGGGTATCAAAGCATTCTGAAAAGAATTCAGTCTGCCGGGCATGATGTTGAAATAATTTTTATTGATGCAATAGATGAAGTGCTTGTTCGCAGATTTTCCGAAACACGCCGACGCCATCCTGCAAGCGAGCAATGCACGGTTCTTGAGGGGATAAAGATTGAGCGACAGCAGCTTTACGGTTTGCGCCAGATAGCAAATCGAATCATTGACACTTCAGAATTCAATGTTCATCAGCTGAAAGATTTTATACTTCGCACTGTAAGGGGAGAAACAGCAGTAACCGAGCTTACAATTGACATCCAATCGTTCGGATTTCGATACGGCATACCGCTTGAGTCCAATATTGTCATGGACGTCCGTTTTCTTAAAAACCCTTTTTTCATTCAGCAGCTTAAAGATCGTTCAGGGCTTGATGACGCAGTGCGTGATTATGTAATGGACACACCTCAAACAGCAGCATTTATTGACTGTTTTTTCCCGATGCTTTCCATGATGGTTCCAGCTCATCAGCAGGAAGGAAAAGCTTACCTGACGGTTTCCATTGGCTGCACCGGCGGACGGCATCGTTCTGTTGCAATTGCTGAAGCGACCGGGATGTACCTTCGCGAACAATTCCGGACTGTTCGCATAACCCATCGAGATATTGACAAAGGATACTAAATAATGATCGGACTGGTATTGGTAACACATAGTGGTCTGGCAACCGCCCTTAAAGCTTCAGCAGAAATGATCGTCGGAAACGTTGATCTGGTTGCCATGGTTGAACTCATACAGGGGGATCAAGCTGACGATATTATGGCAAAGGTTGTACACGCAGTTGAATCAGTCAGTAAAGATGGCGCCATCATAATGACGGATCTTTTTGGAGGGACTCCTTCCAACATGGCGATGTCATTTCTAAAAGAAGGAAGCATAGAAGTCGTAACCGGTGTCAACCTCCCGATGATTATGGAATTTTTCTCAAAGCGAGAACGTTTGACAGTCGCTGAACTGGCAAAAGAACTGCAAAATTCAGGTCGCGAAGGCATTATCAATGCAGGTGAGTTTTTAAAATAGAGCTATGTAATCAAAGGATATTTTTACCATGTTGAACAATGAATTTCTAATCATCAACAAACTGGGACTTCATGCGCGTGCATCGGCTCTTTTAGTCAAAACCGCCAGCCAGTTCAAGTCCGAGGTCAAACTTAAAAAGGAATCTGTTGAAGTAAACGGAAAAAGTATCATGGGAATCATGATGCTTGCTGCGGCAAAAGGGACCACAGTTACTTTAAACGTCGACGGGATTGATGAGGAACAGGCAATGCAGACCATCGGCGAACTGATAAACAACGGATTCGGCGAGGAATAGGATGCAAACCTTTACGGGAATCGCGGCATCACCCGGGATTGCCGTTGGTCGGCTTAAGATCATTAACCGGCACCATATACTGTTTCAGGAACATTCACTTGAGCCTGGTATAATAGGAGAGGAAATACGTCGTTTCGATGAAGCGATTGAAAATGTTCGCGCCGAACTTCTTCAGCTTAAGAGCAGCCTTGCTTCCACAACCGATGAAGAGCATCTTTTTTTCATCGACACCCACCTGATGATTCTTTCCGATGAACGTCTTTTCAATGAAACCATAGAAACCATCAGAATGAGGCAGATAAATGCGGAAAGCGCATTAAGTCTGACACTTCAGCAATATCAGGCCTCATTTGCCGCCATTGAAGATGAATACCTGCGACAGCGAATAACCGATGTGGAAGTCGTAATTGAAAAAATTCTTCGCGCAATGACCGGCAGGATCCCTGAAGAGATAATTCCGGGTGACACTGTGACGATTGTTGCTGCCCATGAGTTTTCACCTTCAGACTTGCTCCAGATGGATCGGACAAAAATAGTCGGGATTATCACAGAGGCTGGCGGCACAACTTCACACGCCTCAATTTTAGCTCGCGCCTTCAATATCACATCTGTTGTGGGAGTCCCTGGATTTGCCAACCATGACTTTGATGGAAAACCGGTCATAGTTGATGGAGTCCGTGGAAATATCATTCTAAATCCTGACCCGGAAACATTCGGGGAATATCTGCAACTAAAACATCGATATGAGTTGCGGGAAAACCGTTTGCGCCAGCAGGTTGAACTACCGTCCGTTACGGTTGACGGTCGGGAACTACGTCTCCTTGGAAACGTGGAAGTGTCACAGGAAGGTTCTTCGGTTCTTTCAAACGGTGGTGTCGGAATCGGTCTTTACCGCACAGAAATGATCTTCATGAATCGTCAAACACTCCCGGACGAAGAAGAACAATTTCTGGAATACCGTGCTGTTCAGAACTCTATTGCTCCTTTTCCAATGACAATACGCACAATGGACGCTGGTGGAGACAAACTTCTGGACGGCAACATCCATCTGGCTGAACAGAACCCGGCTCTTGGAGTGCGTGCTATCCGCCTTTCTCTTTCCATGCCGGAAAAATTCAAGCAACAGCTTCGCGCAATACTCAGAACCAGCGCATTTGGAGTCGTACGGGTCATGTTCCCGATGATTTCCGGACTTGAGGAATTGCGAGCTGCAAAATCGCTTCTGGAGGAATGCAAGGTTGAATTGAGCAACAGGGGGATTAAATATGATGAAAAGATTTCAACCGGTATAATGATAGAAATTCCTTCTGCGGTCACCATTGCAGAGTTACTGGCAAAGGAAGCAGATTTTTTCAGCATCGGAACAAACGACCTCATTCAGTACACCCTTGCTCTTGATCGTTCCAATGAACAGTTGACCGATCTATATCAACCGTTACATCCGGCAGTGTTGAGGGCGCTTGACAGAATTACGACCGTGACAAGGGAAGCTGGAATCACATCATCAATCTGCGGTGAAATGGCGGGAGACCAGTTTTATCTACCCATACTACTCGGATTCGGCTTTGATGAATTATCCATGGGAGCCGCATCAATACCTCGTGTAAAGCAGATGCTTCGGCGTTGTAGTTACGAGCAGGCAAGAGATATAGCAAAAAAGGCAATGACATTTTCAACTGCAGCAGAAACAGAAGCATACCTAAAAGCAGAAATAACAAGTCATTTTGCGGAAAGCTTTGACTGAAATCAACTGCGTCAGGATTTGAATCACCATGCACCTTTATTTTTCCATCATAGCGTTCATCTTCGGCTCCGTCATCGGGTCATTCCTCAACGTCTGTATCTGGCGTATGCCAAGGGAGGAATCGGTGGTATTTCCTCCCTCCCACTGTCCGAACTGCCATTACCGGATTCGCTGGTATGACAACATTCCGCTATTGAGTTATGCCATTCTGAAGGGTAAATGCCGTGGCTGTGGTACACACATTTCATTGCAATATCCTTTGGTTGAGCTTTTAAACGGAGTTCTGACACTATCTCTTTTTCTCCGTTTCGGGCTTTCCATCCCCTTTCTGGTTCTCTTTATTTTTTCATCCGCTCTGGTAGTCGTAACTTTCATTGACATAGAGCATCAGATTATTCCGGATGAAATTTCCATATCCGGCATCGTTATCGGATTTATTGCCTCATTTTTCATTCAGGGACATAGCTGGCTCAATTCGTTGCTCGGAATTCTGCTTGGTGGAGGGAGCCTTCTGCTTGTTGCGTATCTTTACCACTGGTTGACCAAAAAAGAGGGAATGGGTGGAGGTGACATCAAGCTGCTCGCCATGATGGGAGCATTTCTCGGATGGAAATCCATACCATTTATTATTTTTACCAGTTCACTGTTCGGTTCGATGGTCGGTATAACCATCATGATGATTCAGAAAAAGAACTCCAAACTTGCCATACCGTTTGGACCTTATCTGGCATTCGGCGCATTACTTTATGTTTTTTACGGACGTCAATTAATCCACTGGTATCTCAACATTGGAGCATTCGGGCGAGGATAAACCGATGCCATTCAGACGCATATCACTCACCGTATCAATCCTTGCTTTTTTAAGTTGCCTCCTTGTTCTGACCTGGCTGCTTTTCACCCTGCTTGCCTATAAAACCGCAGCAAACGACCTTTATGCACAAAAAGCAGAACATGCAAGAATGCTGCTGGCAACATTTGTCCAACAGCTACCGGCAAACATCCCGACTATGCCTGGTGGAATGATTGACAGCAGCAGTTCGGCTGCAGCATTTGCCCACAACATTTCTACTGATAAGGCCTTTGTAAGACTGACACTTCTCGACTCCAACAGTAAACCGGTTTTCACCGTTGGAAAAGAAGGGGGGGATCTGTATGCGCCATTTACCGGATTCAATCAGGAGAAGGAAACAGGTTGCAAGCTTTTCTCTTCAGAAGTGCGCTGCATAGCAAAGCTTGGACAAGGAAACAGCTCTATCCCAACTGCTTCGGCTGGCATTGCACTTACATTACACGACGAGAACACCCGTCTGGCTCGCTCAAAAACCATGTATATGGCATATTTTGCCATCGATTTTATTCTCCTTTTGGGTTTGGGAGCATTCATACTTTCTCGAATTGTTGTGACGCCATTGCACAGACTCCTGGCGGCAACTGAAAAAATTACCGGCGGTCACTATGGTCAACGGATAAGAATTTCAGGAAGCGCAGAATTGGCGGAGCTTTCAGAAGCATTTAACGCCATGTCCACAACATTGATGTTGAAGGAAGAACAAGTAAACCAGCATCTTGACTCATTACAAAAAGTGAACAATGAACTGATCCTGGCAAAAGAAGAAACGCTCCGCACCGAAAAAATGGCATCCATCGGACTTCTGGCAGCCGGAATGGCTCACGAAATCGGCACACCACTCGCCTCGATCACAGGGTATTCAGAACTCCTCATGAGCGAGGAGCTTGACAGAGAAACAGTTCACGATTATTCACAGCGTATATCCGGAGATTGCGCCCGCATAGACAGAATTGTCAGGGGACTGTTGCAGTATGCCAGACCTCAAGGAAGAGTCGTTGAGCGATGTGATATAATAGAGATTATCAACGAAACTGTAGCGCTCCTGAAAGAGCAAGGTGTATTCAAAAATATACAGGTATCATACCCGGCGCCTGACAACATTATTCCACCCGCCGCTGCTGACCCCCATCAACTCCAGCAGGTACTCATAAATCTTTTTATAAACAGTCGGGATGCCATGCCGCATGGCGGTGAGTTATCAATTGCTGTCACGGTGGATCAGCAGTTCGAAAAAAATAGTAACAGCTCAATTTTTACGAGGATAGATGTGAGTGATGCCGGCTGCGGCATTGCACAGGAACAGTTGCACAAGATTTTTGATCCATTTTTCACCACAAAGGAGCCTGGTAAAGGGACCGGTCTTGGACTTGCCATATCCGCGCGCATCATAGAAGCATTTGGAGGGAGCATTACAGCATCAAGCACCCTTGGGAAGGGGACCGTATTTTCAATCTGGTTACCGGTAGCAACGCATTGAAACTTAATGGAGATAGATATGGATATGACAAAAGAATTTAAGGCATTTTTGGTTGAAAAGCATGAAGATCAGAAGATTACCAGTGGGGTACAGACGCGGAATATCCACGATTTGCCACCTGGCAATCTGCTGATAAAAGTCGCTTATTCTTCGCTCAATTATAAAGATGCGCTTTCAGCAACCGGACATCCGGGAGTGACAAAGAGATTCCCACACACACCTGGCATAGATGCAGTCGGTGAAGTTGTATGCTGCCAGGATGACAGTTTTAAAACTGGAGACAAAGTTCTTGTCACCGGGTACGATCTGGGAATGGATACGGATGGCGGTTGGGGGGAGTACATCCGAATCCCATCCTCATGGGGAGTCCCTCTCCCTCCAGGGTTGACAGCAGTTGAAGCAATGACCTTGGGAACTGCAGGATTTACGGCCGCCCTGTCGCTTTTTGAACTGGAACAGTCAGGAGTAACCCCTTCGTCCGGTGAAATTCTTGTTACCGGCGCAACCGGCGGTGTCGGAAGTATAGCCGTATCAATTCTATCCAAAGCAGGATATAACGTTATGGCAGCGACCGGCAAAACTTCAGAAGAAGATTTTCTGCGAACCCTGGGGGCAAATGAAGTCATATCATATCAAAATCTGAAATCTGGTTCGGAACGACCAATGATGAAAGAACGATGGGGAGGAGTTATTGATGTTGTCGGTGGTGAAATATTGACAGCAGCAATAAAGTCAACACGATATTTAGGTTCAGTCACCTGCTGCGGACTAGTCTTATCACCAGATCTAACAATGAATGTGTATCCTTTTATTTTGCGTGGCGTGCGCCTCATCGGCATTGATTCAGTAAACTGCCCACCAGAGACCCGCTTTAAAATATGGGAAAGGCTATCCGGGTCATGGAAACCGGAGAAGTTGAATACTCTAAATATTGAACTCCCTCTTGAGGGTCTGGGAGAAAAAATTCATGATATTCTACATGGAAAAAGCAAAGGGAGAATAGTTGTCAAATTACCTTGAGACAACGGAAGGATACAAACCTCACATTGAGAAACCGATAGAGAAGTCACTGATTTAGAAAATAAAATACCATCACGGCTTGAGCAGCCACACATAGGTGATAATTTATCATGCCATCCAACAAAAGCGACAATCACACTATCCTTGTCATTGATGATGAAGAAAATCTTTGCTTCATGCTGAAGGCAATGCTTACACGCCAAGGCTACTCCGTAGACACTGCGTGCAACGGCATGGAGGGATTAAAGTTATTAAAAAAGCAGCTCTATGATTTCATACTCTGCGATATACGCATGCCTGAAATGGACGGCAAACAGTTTCTCCTCCAGAGCGTTGAAGAACATATCAATTCCCCGATTATCATGATGTCTGCCTACGGCTCTGTGGACACAGCAATTGAGTGTATGCAGAAGGGAGCGTATGATTTCATTTCAAAACCGTTTAAAAAAGATGAAATTGTGATGGTTCTCAAAAAAGCGGAAGAACGTGAGCGACTAAAATCAGAAAATATTTCACTCCGATCAACGCTTGCCGCAAGAGATAGTTTTGCCGGAATTTTAAGCCGTAACAGCGCCATGCAGACAATTTTTTCCCAGATTCAGCGAGTAGCAGACCTTAAGACCACAATTTTGATTCTTGGCGAATCAGGCACCGGCAAAGAACTGGTTGCCCGGGCTCTTCATACAACTGGCAAAAGAGTACAAAAACCTTTCATTGCCGTAAATTGCGGCGCAATACCGGAAAACCTGCTGGAGAGCGAGCTGTTTGGTCATGTCAAAGGCGCATTCACTGATGCTTCAACCGACAAAACAGGACTATTTGAACAAGCTGACGGCGGAACACTCTTCCTTGATGAAATTGGAGAAATGCCTCTCCCATTACAGGTCAAACTGCTTCGTGTGTTACAGGAGGAGGAAATTCGCCGTGTTGGCGCTTCCATTTCACGCAAAATCAATGTGCGAGTTGTATCAGCAACATCAAAAAATCTCGAATCAGAGGTAAAAAATGGCAAATTCCGTGAGGATCTCTACTTTCGCCTGAACGTATTTTGCATTACGATACCTCCATTGCGGGAACGACTCGATGATATACAGATGCTGGCAGAATTTTTCATACGTAAGCATAGCGCAACAAATCCAAACAAAGTAACCAGAATTTCACCGGATGCAATACGTATTCTCATCGCCTACTCATGGCCCGGAAATGTAAGGGAGTTGGAAAATGTTATCGAACGGGGAATGATACTGTGTGATGACACAGTCATTGTACCGTCCTGTTTCCCCCCTGCACTCACCCCGGCAAACCTCCTCCCCACAATCGCCAATAGCGATGAAGACGAAGAACTTTCCATAAAAAAAGCTGAAAACGCCATTGAGCGCGACCTAATCCGCAAAGCGCTTTTCAGAACCGGCGGAAATCGCACCCATGCGGCACGAATTCTTGAAATAAGCCACCGCTCACTATTGTATAAGATGAAAGAGTACGCTATAGAATAGCTCCCATTTCGTATTCCAGCGGCACCTTTGATTACAGGATTGATTCAGGAGAATTTTGTATGCCCCTATCATCAATGATTGATGTCAATTTCATACTGATTAACCGCATAGTAGTTCTTGCAACAACCTTACTGTTTTTCTCTGTTGTGACCGCCATATCAAAAAAAAGGGGACAAAAACCAGACAAACGTACGCTATCTCCCATAAAGCTTGCGCTATTCGGTTTTCTCCTGCTGTATGCTGAAACAGCTTTGGCATCATTTCCACGCTATCAGGAGCTGCTGGCAGGTTTTCAAACCATAATTGTGCTACTATGTCTTGCAAAGCTTGTTATCTATATTTCCGTTGATATCTACCTTCGCCTACACTTGCAGAGAGAAGTCCCGAGTTTTATCCGTGATTCCATACGTCTTCTGATTTATCTTGCTGTCGGCATCGTTTCCCTGCGACTGGTTTTCAAAATAGACCTTGCCGCAATTGTAACCACGACCACAGTTATTACAGCAACCATTGCGTTTGCAATGCAGAATACACTTTCCAATGCACTCTCCGGCTTTTCAATCCAGACCGACTCTCTCCTTGCCAGACAAAACTGGATTTCCATAAAGGGGCAGAATATTTTTGGTGAAATCATGAATGTCGGCTTCCGTTACACAACACTTCGCTCCCCTGACAACAATCTGGTCATGGTTCCCAATAGCGTTATCATGCAAAATATCGTCACATTCCATGGTAATGCTGATTATGAAGACAAACCGGCTGTAACGGTTGATATTCCCCTTGGGTATGAAATTCCACCTGAAAATGCTAAAAAGCTGCTGATGAAAATCGTGCTTGATGAACCGGAGATACTCCCCTCTCCCCCACCTCTTGTAAGATTGTTTGCCTACAATGACAGCTCAATAACCTATCAAATCAAGTTTTGGATATCAGAACCAGTGCGCAGAATTCCAGTACAAGATGCACTTTACTCCAAGGCATGGTATGCGGTGCATCGTGCCGGGTATAGTTTCCCGTTTCCCCATAGACAGGTTATTGCAACTGAAGAAAAACTTCCTTTTAAATTTTCACGCCAACAGATAGAACAAGAGCTTTCTGAATCTGATCTATTTTCCATGCTTGATAAAACTGTTATCCAGACACTATCTTCCGCAATACCTGTACGGGTCTTCGGTTCCGGTGAAACTATTGTCAAACAGCGTGATGAAGGGGATTCCCTCTTTCTTCTGCTTAAGGGAACAGTCGACGTATCAGTGGATGGAAAAGTTGTAGGAGCAATACAGGAAGAATCATTTTTCGGTGAAATGTCACTATTGACCGGAGCGCCACGCACCGCAACAGTACGAGCAAATGGAGAGGTATGGCTTGCTGAAATCACCAAAGAACTAATGGAGCCTATTCTCAAAGAGACACCACCACTGCTCGACACTTTGAGCTTGGTGCTTGCGGAACGGTCGCGCCGGACAAGCGAAAGCATCAATGAACATATAACCGATGCAGTTATTGAATCACGTCGAACTGATTATTTAAAACTTTTGAAAAATTTCTTCAAAATCTGAAAGGGAACCGATGATCGTACCACAAGAAAAAATTCTGGTTCTAGGTATCGGCAACAGCGTCATGGCTGACGACGGTGTTGGTGTAAAAATAATTCAACAGATACAGTCAAAATACTCGTTTCCAGATAATGTTGAGATACTGGATGGGGGGACACTAGGTTTGGATTTGCTTCCAAAGCTTGAATCACTTGATAGACTTATTCTGGTTGATGCTATTGACATCGGAGGCAAACCTGGATCATGGACACGTCTTACCGGCGATGAACTCCCCATTGCCTTGGAAACAAAACTATCGCCACACCAGATGGGTTTAAAAGACCTGCTAGCAGTATCAGAACTTATGGGGCATATACCTGGTAAAATGACGCTGTACGGAATTCAGCCAAAATCAATAGAAATGGACACAGAATTTACACCGGATGTGACTGCGGCAATGGAACCTGTATTAAGAGCAATTTTGGAAGAATTGAAACAATCTGGAATCATACAGATAAGCGCCACCCCCTGAATGTTAGATGTATGCCCAAGAACAGAGCAAATGAAACAACATCCATATCTTAAAACAGCTAAAAAAGCTTGACCAAAACCAACATTTTTGCTATTTAAATACTCTTTATTGGGGTATCGCCAAATGGTAAGGCAACGGACTCTGACTCCGTCACTCTTGGTTCGAATCCAGGTACCCCAGCCAAATAATATCAGCTACTTGGAACAATCCGAGTAGCTGTTTTTTTGTGTTTGAAGCGGATTTTGAAGCAGATACTGAATTTATCCGTTGCATATAATACATCAATATATGTGAATCAAGCTTAATATTATCAGCACCAGCAACAAAAAAGAGGGATCATTTTCATGACCCCTCTTTTTTGTTCTAAAAGCTAATAAAAAGCTTCAACTACATGGAGCTTGCGACCTCTTTAGATACGCTGCTCTCATATTTTTTGAAGTTTTCCTTGAACATTGCAACAAGTTTGTTGGCAACTTCATCATATTTTGCTTTGTCCTGCCATGTGTTCTTCGGATTCAAAACTTCTGAAGGTACGTTTGCGCAAGCTTTTGGAATATCAAGACCAAAGAAAGATTCTTTTTCAAAAGCGCCTGCGTTGAGTGTGCCATCAAGTGCTGCATTTACGAGAGCTCTTGAGTATCCGATTTTCATACGTGAGCCAACGCCGTAAGAGCCGCCGCTCCAACCTGTGTTTACAAGCCAGCATGTTACATTGTGTTTTGCAATTTTTTCACGGAGTATCTGACCGTAAACAGCCGGATTAAGAGCCATGAATGGTCCGCCGAAGCATGTTGAGAATGTTGCCTGTGGTTCTGTTACACCAGCTTCTGTTCCGGCAACTTTTGCTGTGTAGCCAGAGAGGAAGTGATACATAGCCTGTTCAGGTGTGAGGCGTGCAATCGGAGGGAGTACGCCGAATGCATCGCATGTGAGCATTATGATGTTTGTTGGATGGCCGCCGCAACCGCTTTCCATAATGTTTGGAATATGTGTAAGCGGATAAGATGCACGGGTGTTTTCTGTGAATGATTCATCATCCAGATCTACTCTGCGTGTATGTGTGTCGATAGCTACGTTTTCAAGGATTGTCCCGAAGCGACGGGTTGTTTCATAGATTTCAGGCTCTGCTGCTGCTGATAGATTGATTATCTTTGCATAACAGCCACCTTCAAAGTTGAATACCCCTTTGTCGTCCCAGCCATGTTCATCATCCCCAATAAGATGACGGTTCGGATCTGCGGAAAGGGTAGTTTTACCTGTGCCGGAAAGACCGAAGAATACTGCTGTGTCACCTTTTTCGCCAACATTGGCGGAGCAGTGCATCGACATTACCTTCTTTTCAACAGGGAGGAGGTAATTGAGAATTGTGAAGATAGCTTTTTTGATTTCGCCGGCATAGCTTGTGCCACCGATTATAATCATCTTGCGGGCAAAGTTGATGATGATGAATGTTTCGGAGTTTGTGCCGTCAACGGATGGAATTGCATGGAAGTTAGGCATATCAATGAGGGTGAATTGTGCCTTGTGGACTTCAAGCTCTTCAGGTGTTGCGCATACAAACATATTGCGGGCAAATAGTGAATGCCACGCTTTTTCTGTGATGACGCGGATAGGGAGTGTATGTTCCTTGTCAGCCCCTGCAAAGCAATCCTGAACAAAAAGATCGCGACCATGCATATATGCGCACATACGGGTGTAAAGAGCATCAAATTTTGCAGGTTCGAAAGGACGGTTTACTTTTCCCCATGCAACATTATCATGACATGTAGGTTCATCAACGATGAATTTTTCGTTTGCTGCGCGACCTGTGTAGTGACCTGTTTTAACCGCAACTGCACCCATATGGGAGATAAGACCTTCGCCACGTTTTACAATCTGTTCGTAAAGAATAGGTGTTGGAGCGCTCCAATAGATAAGATTTGCATTTGTGATGCCGCAAGCTTCAAGCCCTGTTCCTCTGGTAATATCATTAAACTTCACTGTCGTACCTCCATTTTATATTTGTTGTTACGTCAAAAAAACTAGAATTATCTTGGTATTGTCGGCAATTCCAGACCAGCCATTTTTTGAACCATACGCACGACCTGACAACTGTAGCCAAATTCATTGTCATACCAGACGTAAAGTACACAACGGCTACCCTGGACTATTGTTGCCAGAGAGTCAACAATGCCCGCATGACGTGAGCCGACAAAATCGCTGGAAACAACGTCAGGTGAATTGGTGTAATCAATCTGGTTTTGTAGTGGGGAATTAAGAGACATTTCACGCAGATAGCTGTTTAATTCCTCAACTGTCACTGCTTTTGAAAGCTCAAGATTCAGAATAGCAAGTGAAACGTTAGGGGTTGGCACCCGTATGGCATTACCAGTCAGTTTGCCGGAAAGCTCTTTTATAACTTTGGCAACTGCCTTGGCGGCTCCGGTTTCTGTGATAACCATATTGAGAGGGGCACTCCGTCCACGACGGGAAGCTTTATGATAGTTATCAATAAGGTTCTGGTCATTTGTGTATGAATGACAGGTTTCAACATGCCCGCTGGCAATTCCAAATCGGTCATTAACGGCTTTGAGAACCGGAACTATTGCATTAGTTGTACAACTTGCTGCAGAAAAAATAGTTTCTGAAGCGGTGATAAGTTCATCATTCACTCCTGAAACCACATTAGGGACATCACCTTTGCCAGGTGCAGTCAAAATGACTTTTGAAATTCCTGGAGCAGCAATATGTTTGCCAAGCCCTTCCCTGTCACGCCATTTGCCGGTGTTATCAATGAGAATGGCATCATGAATGCCATAAGCAGTGTAATCAACCTTGTCAGGGGCGTCGGCATATATGATTTTAATCATATTGCCATTTGCAATTATGGCATTCTGCTCTTCATCTACGGTTATAATACCGTTGAATTGACCGTGTACTGAATCACGACGTAATAAGCTGGCGCGTTTTACAAGGTCATCCGCAGCTCCTTTTCGGACAACTGCAGCGCGCAAACGAAGTTTTTCTCCGCTTCCCGCTTTTTCAACCAGAATTCTCGCCAACAGGCGACCAATTCGTCCAAATCCGTAAAGGACTATATCCTGGGGCTCATCACGAACCGGTTCACGCCCTGTTGTGACAGACGCAAGCTCTTGTTGAATAAAATCTTTTGCGTTTAATTTGTTCCCTGGAGATTGAAAACGGGTAGTCAGCTTGCCAAGATCAATCTTGGCAGGAGCAAGATTCAGTGTGGCGATTATTTCAAGGAGTGGAAATGTCTCTTTGACGGTTAGTTCTCCATCAAGAACCAGTCGGGCAAATCGATGGGCTTTTAGAATGTCTATAACTGTGCTGTGTACTATTGTTCTACCGTAAACGGTAAGAACAACGTTGTTGTTGCGATAAAGGGTACCGATCAACGGCAGCATTCTTTCAGCAAGCTCTTCCTGAAGCTTCCATTCTTGCAGGCAAGCATCAGCAGTGGTGGTGGACATACTTGAAATCCTTTCCTTTAAAGATGAATAAACATCGAGTGCAGATACTTGGATACTAAATTAAAAGATTACAGAATGAAAATTTGTAATACGGTTGAATAAAACGGGCTTACTTTACACGAAATAAAAATTTTTAGCCATACTCAATTTTTATAATTTTAAAAAAAATCAGTGCGGCTTCATCAATGCCTGCCCAACCCAATCGCAGGCAAACTGATACGCAATTCTGCCACTACTGTCACCCTTTATACGGTACCATTCCACAGCTGCATGTTCCGCATCAATATTCCATTGGAGTGTAATTTTCTGTTCCTGGCATAATTTATCAACCCAGCAACGTGCAACATTTATATACTGATCCTGGGTGAATGGGTGGAATGGAACCCAGATACCAAAACGTCCGGAGAGTGAAATTTTTTCTTCAACAGCTTCACCATGATGAATTTCGTTGTTGTAAAGCATCGCTCCACGGTTATCGGTTTCATATTCTGGAATCAGGTGGCGACGATTGGATGTGACATAAATAAGTACGTTGGTTGGCAGAGCATATACGGAGCCGTCCAGGGCACTTTTTAACATTTTATAAGATGACTCTCCTACTTCAAACGAAACATCATCAGAAAAGAGTACAAAACGATACGGTTCTCTTTTTATCGCATCGATAATATCAGGTAAATGGGTCAAGTCATCCTTGTCTACCTGAATAATTCGTAGACCTTCATTTGCGTACTGATTGAGTACCGCCCTGATCAGTGACGATTTACCGGTTCCTCTTGTGCCCCATAGCAGCATATTATTTGCAGGGTATCCTTTAAGAAACTGGCAGGTATTTTCAACAACACTTTTTTTCTGTTCATCAATACCGAGCAGATCATCAAGGGTGAGGGGATCAACTTTTTCAACCGGCTCAAGATAACCGGCAAGTGCATGATAGCGGCGCCAGTTTGCCGCATGACAAATACTCCAGTCGATCGGTTCAGACGGTTTTGGCAGAAGCATTTCAAGTGATGATAGTACGCTTTTTAGTTGCAGTTGTAGGGATTGATCAAGATGGATCATACGTTCTTTATCTCCATGGGTTAAAATCAGGATATGGTGCCGAGAAGGCGTAGCAGACCATCCAGTATTGTTGCCGGATTGGGAGGACAGCCTGGGATGTAGAGATCTACGGGGAAAAGTTCATCTATACCGTTATGCGTCTGTTCAGCGTCAATATATGGACCACCGTTTATCGCACACGCGCCACAAGCGACAACAATTTTTGGTGATGGTATCGCTTCGTATGTTGTCAACAAAGCTTCGCGCATATTTTCTGTTACAGGACCTGTAACCCACAGCCCATCGGCATGACGTGGGGATGCAACGAACTGGATGCCAAAGCGACCCAGATCCCAGCCAATTGTGGAAAGCACATTCGTATCAGCTTCACAGGCATTACAGCCACCAGCGCTGACTTCACGGAACTTGAGAGATCGTCCGAACAGTTTGCGCAAATCAGCAATAAGTGGTGTCGCATGATAACGTGGTTGACCATTGATGATTTTCAGGTGATTGCGTTGAGATACCGCCAGTTGAAAATCATTACTGAATCTGATTCCAGGAACAGTACATTCGGCACAGAAAATACATTTACCAAGATCAAAAGCGCCGTTATTCTCTTTCGAGATTGCGTTGTAAGGACAGAGTTGTTCATCTGAAAGTTGATTTATTGCATCGTCAATCGATTCCAACTCCGGATATCCGCGAAATCGCTCCACCATTGGAATCGGCGCCTTCGGATACGGCATGGTGCGATGACCTTGTTTAAATCGGGAAATCAGTGCGCTGAACATAATACCCAGTCCTTTCTCCTACAGATCAAAACCGCAGTAGGAAAGATTGAAACTCTTGTTGCATAGTGGAAAATCTGAAATCTGCTGACCACGCAGGGTAAAGGATAGTCCTTGCCAGTTATGGAACGATGGATCTACGATTTTGTAACGTGAAAATTTACCCGATTCATCGGTTATGGCAACATGGCAGATTTCACCACGCCACCCTTCAGTAAGGGCAACTGCAAGTTTTGGTTCTGTTTGTGATACTTCAGCTGCGGGAGCATAATGTTTCCCACCAGGCAACTGACGTAGCTGTTCTTCAATAAAATCCATCGATTTTTGCGCTTCCTGCCAGCGAATAACAGTGCGTGAGCATACATCTCCATGAAAAGAGGTTGCAACCGGCAGATGGGTCATGCGGTAAATGCCGTAAGGAAAATCGTGGCGGACATCCATCTTTATATTACTTGCTCGCGCTGCAGGTCCGACAAGTCCAAGGGTTTTAGCCATTTCCGGTGGCATAATCCCTGTCCCTTCCAGTCGTGCCATAACCGATGGCGAACCCCACAGTAGTTCAACAGCGTTGGTTAAATCGCGCCTGGCATCTGCAAGACGCTTCTGCAGATCATCCCGCTGTTCCGGAGTTACATCAAAAGTGGTGCCTCCCGGCTTGAGCAGACCACGTCCAAAACGACTGCCACACATTACTGCGGTCATATTGAGAAAATCACCTCTAATCCTTCCACAGAATGAAGCGGTCGGAAGAAAACCTACGTCGCCTGCTATAGCGCCCAGATCTCCTGTGTGATTGGCAAGCCTCTCCAGTTCCAGGGCAATACCTCGCAAAACTTCGGCTCTTGGTGGGACTCTGCGACCGGTAAGCGCTTCAAGAACCATGCAATATGCGCTGCCATGACCAATGGTAGTATCTCCGGCTGCAGATTCTATCTGATGGAAAGTGCGGGGATGGGGACCGCCCAACAATGTTTTTTCAATTCCACGGTGCTGATATCCAAGAGATATTTCAAGATGAAAAACCTCTTCACCATGACACTGGAATCTGAAATGCCCAGGTTCAATAATACCGGCATGCACCGGACCAACTGCGACCTCGTGAACTTCATCACCATCAACCTTGAAAAAATCCATAACACCGACGCGAATTTTTTCATTATCAGCACGATTCCATGCATCTTTACCTTTAAGGAAAGAGTGGTGAAAACGCACTGGCTTGAACCATGGATGTTCATCAATAACAATTCCTGTCTGTTCAGCTATCTCCCGTTCAAACAGTTGAGCCTGTGGGAAAATATTGGCAAGAGAAGGGATATTGGCATTTTGTGTAGCAGTCCTATAAATTTTTATATTTCCTGCAGTTTCGTCAGCAAGGAGACAAAACAGTGCGATCGAATTATTAACCGGAGCGCCTAAATCGGAAAAAGTCACTTCCGGAAAACCAAAATAGGAAATGATACGCATGGAGCTTTCAAGAGAAGAAATAACCCCTTGAAAAAAGCTGTTTTCAGGCAAAACAGGAATAGCTGAAAGTTTTATTGATGAACCGTTAAAAATTGTTACGCACGATTCACTCATAGTCGAACTCCCAACATAACTGCACCTTCTTTTAACAGTGTCATCAAAAACTCCGGAGGCCAGACTCCGAGCGCCAGGATAATAAGCATCATTGCTAAAGGAGGAGCAACGGTTAACAACCGATCCTTATAATCAGTCTCTTCAAGATCATTTGGGGGAGCGCCCATTACCATGGGCAATACGGTCAAGGCCATACCTATAAACACAACAACCAGAAACAGCAGAAACAGACCGCCAACCACATAACGTCCTTGAATAAAAGCATTACTGATAATGGTGAATTCGCTTATAAAAGGTGAAAACGGTGGCGAACCTGTTATGGCTATAAATCCCGCAAGAAACAGACCGCCAGACCATGGAAGACGTGTCAGTGCGCCTTTGACCACATCAATTGTTTTATTTGAGTAGGAACGGTGAATATTGCCTGAAGAGAGAAAAAGCACACCTTTTGTCAATCCATTATTTAGCAGATGGAAAAGAGCTCCGAAAAGCGCACCTTTGCCAAGCCCAAGTCCAATCGCCATGATACCGACATGTTCCACACTTGAATATGCAAGCATTCGTTTGAAATCGGCCTGTTTTGCCATAAAAACTGCCGCAAAAGCCATGGAAACCAGTCCCATCCCCAAGAGCGCTTTTTGCAAAAACTGTAATTCAATTCCGGATGAAAGGCATATCTGATAAACACGCAGTATTGCCAGAAACGCGCAATTGACAAGACCACCCGCAAGAAGAGCGCCAACCAGACCGGGAGCTTCGCCATATGCATCCGGTTTCCATGAGTGAAGCGGAGCAAGCCCCATTTTGGATCCATAACCGACCAGGAGAAATATTGCAGCTGCATGGAGCCAGCCACTGTTCAGGGTCGGCGCAAGTTCAATCAGTGAGCCTAGAAGGAGGGTGGCATCATGATGTGCAACGTACGTTGAATAGGCAAGAAACAACAATCCGAGCAACGCAAGTGCAATTCCAACAGAACAAATAAGAAGGTATTTCCAGGTCGCTTCTATAGAACGTGCATTTTTATTAAAATAGATTAGTGGCGCCATTGAAACTGTTGTCGTTTCCACAACAACCCACAGCAGTCCCAGATGCTGTGTCATGGTAACCATACTCATGGCAAAAAGGCAGACCAGCATCCCCATGCACATAACACGATTGGGTCGATCCTGGCGGTATGAGAGATAACCAACAGCGTACCATGCACATACCAGAAAAAGGAGTGTAATACAGAGAAGAACTATCTTGCCTAATGGATCAAGCCATATCCAGCCACCGGCTGATGCCGGGGGTGTGTGAACGAGCAGGAGAAATGAAATGATGGTGTGGAGAGTCGCCACCACAGGCAAAACAGTTGGACGGATTCTGTTATCCGTAATTACCCATGCAACCAACGCCCCCAGAACCGGGAGCAGTGTCAGAGCATACAACATCCTTTTACTCCTCCTTCAATGCTTGCAGGCGTGAAGTATCAATGGATGAAAACTCCCGGCTGATATGGTTTATGACTATACCCATGACAAAGATTCCGACCAGTAGGTCAAGCAATGCTCCTGCTTCGACCATAACCGGCATTGCTTCTGTCAGAAGCAATCCAAAAATGAATATTCCGTTTTCAAGCACCAGATAACCTATAACCTGTGAGATAGCTTTGCGACGGGTGGTAAGTAGCAAAAATCCGGTAAGGATTGTAGCTATTGATGCAGGTACGAAGAGCAGATCCTTATGTTCTGGTGCAAGCGGTAGCTTTTCAGCAAAAACAAACGCCAGAGCTGTGCATACAGCGCCAATGAGCAATGTAGGAACATAGCCAATAAAAGGTTCTACTTCGCGACGAATCTGGGCTTTGTGCACCGCATCATTTATAAAATAAGGGATAATAACCCCTTTTGCCACGATTATGCCGACTGTTATGGCGGCAAGATGCCATGAAAATTGATGAACAATCCCTGGCAATAGTCCGAGGATAACCCCTTGTACTGCGACAGCACGAATCGAGAACAAAAGTCTGCTTGAGCCTAGCATAAGCAGATTTATCAACATTACAAGTACAAGCAATTGATCAGCAATAGAGTTCATATCAGTTACCTCAAAACCAGCAGCATGGCGAATGCAGAAAGAATGGTTGCCCCAACAAGAAGTTGCGGAACTCTGACCAGCCTCAATCGTGCCATGACTGATTCAACAATGCCGATTGTAATTGCAAGGAGCAGCATGGAAGCGACAAACAACAGCCAGTCAAGATACTGATTGCCACTGGAAAACGGCAGTACGACATTCAGAAAAACAGCGCCAAGAACAAACAATTTCATTGCAGCGCCATACAGGATCATGCCAAATGCCGGACCACTGTGATCCAGCACCATGACTTCATGTATCATAGTCAATTCCAGATGGGTATTCGGATCGTCAAACGGTATTCTGCAGTTTTCAGCCAACAGGGTTATGAACATTGCACCGACCAGGAGGAGCATACTTGCGCCGGCAGCAAGCCATAGTTGTGGTGTCGGATAAGTAAGAATTGTGGAAAGCGAAAGTGATTTGCTTATACGGGCAAGTGTTATCAAGGCGATGAACAAGGTTGGTTCTGCAAGACATGAGTAAGTAACTTCACGAGCAGCACCCATTCCTTCAAAGCTGGAACCGGTGTCGAGTGCGGCGGTAGTGGTAAAAAAACGTCCCAATCCGAAGAGATATGCAAAAAGTATCATGTCACCGCTGAACGAAATCGGTGAATTGTGATGCCCGAAAGGAATCAGCAGCGCTGCAATTGCAGTTGCAGAAAGAGTAACAACGGGACCTGCGCGAAATACCCAGGTAGTTGTGGTACTGAAAACGGATCCTTTTTGCAACAGCTTAATCATATCGTAATACGGTTGTAAAAAAGGCGCCCCTACCCTGCCGGCAAAAAAAGCTTTTGTTTTACCTATTACCCCCAGGAGGAGCGGTGGCATCAACAGTAACAGCAGACAATGTATTATGGCATTACTCATAGTGGTTTATCCTATCGGCACATGAAGTTCAGTGTACCCAGACCAGCAAAACCAGCAGCGTTGCAAAGATGTATAACATATAGATATGCAACTGACCATGCTGAACTCTGCGTAAATATGAAAAACCGAAGCCTGTCCAATAAAAAAGCGGCACAAGTACCTTATCAAGAACTGTTTCAGTTGTCGCATATACAAAATTGCTACTACGATCCGCAAAAAAACCTGCATTTTCAAGCTTTGGTCTTTTGCGCAATGGAGCAATAAGAGAACCAAGAAGCGTGACTGGGAGTTCACTGAATGATGTCCCTGTATATTGCATCCGTGGTGTTGGAGCCAGATACCCGCATCCCCATGTGCCCGAACTAGCGACTGAACTTCTCTTTATCGCTACAAAATATAACCAGCCACAGATAGCAATAGTTACAAGCAGAATAATATTCAGTGTCATCAATTCAGCTAATGGGAGTTGAGCAGTAATGACGTTTATTGATGACTGAATCGCAGGACTAAAAAACCGCATTGCCGGAGAGACAAGTTTCAGCAGCAAAAAAGGGATTAGACCGGCAATCACACACCCAAAAGCGATAAGGGTCATCGTCACAGTCATATAGGCATTCCCCTCATGCCCATGGGCAGCGCCATGGGAACGTGGAGCGCCAAGAAAGATGATGCCGTACAGCTTGACGAAAGTAATAACAGCCATCCCTCCAACCATCGCCAATGCCGGGGCAACAAGTGCGACCAGCGGTAATGTGGAATTTATGCCATCTTTAATTGCAGCGGCATAAAGAAACAATTCTCCAACAAAGCCATTCAGAGGTGGAAGACCACAAATAGCAAGCGAACCAAGAAGAAAAAGCGGAGAAGTAAACGGCATTTTTTTTGCCAGACCGCCCATAAGATCAATTTCCCTTGTGCCGGTGGCATGTATCAGAACACCGCTGGCAAGAAACATCAACGACTTGAAAAGCGCGTGGTTAATGATGTGCATAAAAGCGCCGGTAAAACCACATACAGTCAAAAACGGGAAATTCTGTTGTATGCCAATCAGTCCGATGCCGAGTCCAATACAGATGATGCCGATATTTTCAATACTACTGCAGGCAAGAAGGCGCTTCAGGTCTTTTTGGGCAGCTGCCAGCGCAATACCGTAGAGTGCAGAGAGAGAACCGGCGACAAGAATCAACCAGCCAATCCAGGGAGGAAGAGCATCAAAAAAAGATAATGTACGCAGAATGCCATAAATTCCCATTTTCAACATTAGCCCTGACATCATTGCTGAAACATGGCTTGGCGCATTGGCATGCGCGCCAGGCAACCAAAAATGAAGAGGCATTATTCCCGCTTTTCCACCAAAACCGATTAGCGCTGCAACAAGCAACGCTGTAACTGTCGGTAGAGCCATTGAAATGGAATGATTGGCCGGAAAAATGAAATTTCCGGTTATACCGCAGAGGAGTGAAAAAAGAACAAACAGCGCGGCTGTACCGGTATGGGTGGCAAGAAGATAGACTGTGCCAACATGCTGGACCTCTCTGTTCTGCTGATCGGTGGTAAGCAGAAAGTATGCTGAAAGCGCCATTACTTCCCATGCCATAAGAAATAGAATGCCATTACGCGCCATTAAAACCATAACCATTGAAGCAGCAAAAAGCCCCATAAAAAAAGTAAGCTTGGTGGCGTTTTTATGTTCAGTTGCAGGCCAGTAGCCAACTGAATAGACAGAGGCGCATCCAGTAATTGCAAATAAGGGAATCAGGAAAAGGGCAGAAAGGTGATCAACGGCGAGTAATGCAGGATCAAATGGAAATGTCCAGGTAATTTGATAGGTTGCAGGCAAAGTGCCAGTAAAAAGATTGATAACTCCTATTTCACCTAGTATTGACCCAATAACAGCCAATACAGCTGCCAAACGTTGAGCCAGAATCGGCGATGACATGAGCAATCCCGGCAGACCTGAAAAAAACAGTAGCAACGCTGCTGCAAGTAAAGTTGCCGTTGGTTCATATAGAAAATTCACAAATGCCTCAAGAATGTAATTTTAATTTAAATTCAACTAAAACAGATATTTTTATCAGTTGTAAAAAATTATGTGTTATAAAATTAAATAACACATAATTGGAAATATATGGTATATGAGTTCATGCGTCAATAACAAAATATACTGTTTTATTGGTCAGGAGATATTTGATGACTGGTACACGTCTTAATATTACCCTCCCATCAGATATTGTCGACGATATAAAGTCAATCTATGGGCAACGCAGCTTGAGCCAGTTTCTTGAAGAAGCCGCGCGTGAAAAGCTATCTGAAATAAAGAAAAAAAACTATGGCGGCTTGATAGAGGGGTATCAGTCCACAGCGGCAGAGACCGTTGAAGTCCTGAAAAGGTTTGAAGCGGCAATCACGGAGAAACGCGATGTTTAAGCGAGGCGGTATTTATTCTGTAAATCTTCCGCATAAAGAGCAACAAGAGCTTGAAGTTTGCCCCTGTCTGGTGGTAAGTAACAACATCAGCAATGAATATTCACCAGTGCTCACTATAATTCCGCTCAGGTTCACGAATCTGGGGAAAATATATGATTTTGAAACTCTCCTTCCGGCTAACCAAACCGGTCTTGGACAGGATGCCAAAATAAGTTCACACATTCTTATTACTATTGACAAAACAACTGTAGTCGGTGAACGACTGGGATTTGTGCCTAAATCATTGATGGGGTGTGTCGAAAAGTCACTACGGTTACAACTTGGTATCGAATAATACTAAAAGGATATAATTTCATGCTGCTCGAACCGACAGAGGCTGCCCAGGCACTGAATGTTGATGAAAAAACGGTTGTACGATGGATAAAGAAAGATCATTTACCAGCAGAACTGGTACAGGGTGACTATCGTATAAATCCGGTTGATCTGCTTGAATGGGCAACAGACCGTGGAATCAAGGTAAATCCAGCTCTTTACAAAATGAATGATGCTGACAATCTGCCATTGCCAAGATTGAGTGAAGCACTTGCAGCAGGAGGTATCCATTGCGGTGTAGCTGGGCAAGACACGGAAAGTGTGTTGTCAAATGTTGTAAAACTGCTTGAACTCCCCCCTGAAGTCGATCCTGATTTCATACTGCAGGTACTCCTGGCACGGGAAGCAATGGGAACCACAGCTTTTGGTGATGGCATCGCCATACCACATGTTCGCAATCCTATTCTGGTTCAACTTCCGGTGCCTAAAATTGCGCTCTGCTATCTAATGGAACAGGTCGATTTTGGAGCGCTTGACGGGAAACCGGTAAAAATACTATTTACAATTATTACTCCGACCATAAGAATGCATCTGCATCTGCTGTCAAAACTGGCATATTGCCTCCGAGATCCCAGACTACGGGAAATTCTTGGTCGTGAATGTAATCCCGATGCAATTTTTGAAACCGTACGCTTGATTGAGCAAGATTTCGGAGTTGGCAGCACATGACAGGGGAACTTTCAGCCATATTGATGGTAACTGCGACTGTTCTTTCCGCATTTTCAGGTGTACCGCTATTAATAAGAATGGTAGCGCCTGCCGCAGGACAGCGCATTGCCACGCTACTGATTATTGCCGCCTCGATCATCGGTATCAGCGGTGCCATTGGCTGTTTGTTTTCCAAATCCACTCTTGTCTGGACAATTTCTGGACATTTTCCTTTTGCGCCTACCATGCTTGGGATTGACCCTCTCACCGCTTTTTTTACACTACCGATACTTCTTGTTGCCTGCTGTTGCACTCTTTACGGATTACATTACTGGAAGGCCGAAGAGAACCGACGCACCACATCAAAGTTAACTTTTTTCTTTGGTCTAATGGTTTCATGCATGCTACTGGTGACGCTTGCCCGTTCTGCAGCAGTATTTCTCCTTGGGTGGGAAATAATGGCTCTTGCCGCCTACTTCATCCTGACGACTGAAGACCATACGCCGGCGGTGCGTGATGCAGGAACCGTATACATGATCTGCACCCATACCGGCACTCTCGTGCTGTTTGCCTTTTTTTCCATATTAAATTCTGCTTCCGGCAGTTTTGCCTTTCCGGCAGCTGCCTCTGTTTCAGCTGCAACGCCGCTTGCAACAGCAATATTTATATCTGCCCTTTTCGGTTTCGGATTCAAGGCAGGAATCATGCCTCTGCACATCTGGCTGCCGGCTGCCCACGCCAATGCTCCAAGCCATGTATCAGCAATTATGTCCGGCGTCATTCTTAAAATCGGGATATACGGCATCGTACGCACAATCTCTTTTTTTACGGGAATACCGCTGTGGTGGGGAATTATTCTTCTGGTACTTGGCATGATTTCAGGGGTTGTAGGGGTTCTATTCGCCATTGGACAACATGACATCAAACGGCTTCTAGCTTATCACAGTATTGAGAATGTCGGAATTATCGTTCTTGGAATTGGAGTGGCGACTGTCGGGATATCAAAAAATTCGCCGCTGCTTGTTTTATTAGGTTTATCTGGCGGGTTACTGCATGTATTAAATCATGCTACATTTAAGGCTCTCCTTTTTTTAGGAGCTGGGTCGATCATTCATACCACCGGAACCCGGGAACTTGAAAAAATGGGGGGGTTATTACGAAAATTACCGGTTACTACAATTGCTTTTATGACCGGAGCCGTAGCAATCTGCGGTCTGCCACCACTAAATGGTTTTGTCAGTGAACTTCTTATCTATCTCGGTTTTTTCAACTGCGTACTAACCCAGAATGACAGCGCTCCCTTTGTATCAGCACTTGCTGCGCCGCTACTGGCGCTTATAGGCGGTCTTGCCATCGCTTGTTTTGTAAAAGTATTCGGAGTCGTATTTCTTGGGGCACCCCGTTCTCCTGAAGCGGAACATGCTCACGAATGCGGAATAATGATGCGTATTCCGATGATAATTCTAGGGGTTGTATGCTTTGCAATAGGAATTGCTCCAATAGCAGTCGCACCTTTTCTCCAATCAGCTGTTGCTTCCTGGCTACCTGTCAACGCGCCGTTGCCAACACTCTCCAGCAATGCTCCTTTAACCTTGCTGAGTATCCTTTCAACCGCTCTTTTAATTGCAATAATAGCCGCGTTTGTCTGGTACAACAGGCTCCTAAAAAAATCTGATGTAACCTCTGGAGCAACCTGGGGGTGCGGCTACCTTGCTCCAACCTCTAAAATGCAATACACAGCTTCATCATTTGCAGATATGCTGGTAAGTTTTTTTGCAGGAATCCTTCGTCCCCATTGTCACAGACCACAGATCGACGGTCCATTTTCAAAAGAAACCCGCTTTGAAAGTCATCTACCGGAAACCGTACTGGAAAAAATATACGAGCCTCTACTTGCCTGGGGATACTCCAAACTTCTTCCGGTGCGAAAACTACAGCATGGACATCTTCATATTTATATCCTGTACACCTTTGTGACACTGGTTGTGTTAATCGCTGTAAGCATCTGACTTATTTTAAATACCTCACAACTGCCCGGTTATGCTCATCAAGACTCTTTGAAAACTGATGCGTTCCGTCCCTTCGGGCTACGAAGTAAAGATAATCTGATTTTTGTGGATTTGCAGCAGCCCCAAGCGCTTTTAATCCTGGATTGCCAATGGGACCTGGAGGCAGCCCCTTAATCAGGTATGTATTGTACGGCGATACATGCTCAAGATCTTTTTTAGTCACTTTTCCACCAAATGCCCGCACGCCATACAGAACCGTCGGGTCACTCTGCAATGGCATCCCAATTTTCAAGCGGTTATAAAACACAGAAGCAATCAACGGTTTTTCAGAAGTTTCAACCGCTTCTTTTTCTATCAGCGAGGCGAGCGTAACAAGTTCATGCCGTTTCATCCCCGCCACACCCTGACCAGAGGTAAAACCGGCGTAATTCTTTTCAAACTCCCTGATCATCTGTTCAATTAATCCATCGACTGTTTCGCTCCGGCTCAAGTTATATGTCGCAGGAAAAAGATAACCTTCACAACTATTCGCATCAATACTGAACTTATCAAGTAATTCTCGTTTCTTGCATGAGTTCAGAAAGTCATCCCGTGAAAAAAAACCTTTCTGATGCAGAAGTTCAGCAGCCTGATATATTGAATAACCTTCAGGAAGCGCAAATCGGCGGTAATCCACCTCGCCATTGGCTATTTTGCGAAGCATCTCACCCGCAGACATACCATTGTTAAGCCTGTAATCTCCGGCTTTCAGAATATGGGCAGAACCACGCAGACGGGAAAGGAGGGCAAAATGTATCGAACTTCGTATGAGTCCCTTTTGTTTGAGCTCTCCGGCAAGCTTTTTTATACCGCTCCCGGCAGGAAAAGAAATGTCATGTACGACTGAACCGTTCCCGGTCGGAATGAGACAGAAAAAATACCACCCAAGCAGATGCAGGAGGAGAAGACGAAAAAGCCACACTACGGTTTTTGATGTAACTGGTTTCAAATAAATCACGCTGGCTACACCCGCTCGTACGGTTCAAACAGCCGCTTGTATTCATCAAGCGCAAAACGGTCAGTCATACCGGCAATATAGTCGCACACCGTTCGCTCAACCCCAAAACGATCTCTCCGGGATTGATATTTGGGGGGCAAAAGATTCGGGTATCGAAGATAAGTATCAAAGAGTCGTGTAATGAATATTTCTGCCTTAACCCTCATTTTTTCAACCTTGTGATGGCGATACAGTTTTTGAAACAGGAACTTTTTCAGGGCAATATTTTTACCTGTTATGTCGTCACTGAAATAGACAACCTGTTTATTGACACGACGAAGATCATCAACTGTTTTGATATCAAATGATGAAAGATTGTTTGCGACCATTGCGCATAAGTCACCTATCAAAACACCTATCAGTGCGCTTATGGTTTGAAATACCAGCCGTTTATCATCAATTGCAGGGTATGTTTCACGAACCTTGCCGCTGACCTCATGCCATAGATCGATTTTATCAAGCATTTCCAATGTAATGTATCCTGACTTCAATCCGTCATCTATGTCATGATTATTATAGGCAATTTCATCGGCATAATTGATAATCTGCCCTTCTATGGAAGGAACGATCCCCGGCAAAAAATCTTTAAGAGCATTTCCGGGGGAATCGTACTGGGTGGAATGTTTGATAATCCCTTCCCGCACCTCCCAGGTCAAGTTAAGTCCATTAAATTGAGGATACCGTTCTTCAAGCTCGTCAACCACTCTGAATGACTGCATATTATGCTCAAAACCACCATAGGCCGACATAAGAAAATTAAGTACTTCCTCTCCTGTGTGCCCAAACGGGGTATGACCAAGATCATGCGAAAGCGCAAGAGCTTCAGTCAATTCTTCATTCAGATGCAGCTTACGGGCAATTGCACGACCGATTTGAGCTACTTCAAGAGAATGGGTAAGACGGGTACGGTAATAATCACCCTCATGATTGACAAACACCTGGGTTTTGTATTCAAGACGTCGAAAAGCAGCGCAATGTATAATGCGATCACGATCCCGTTCAAAAGCAGGTCGATTATCTCGAAAAATTTCAGAGTGCTCCCGTCCTCTGGAAAAAGCGCTTTTACAGGCATATCCGGCAAGATCATTGCGTTCACATGATTCAGTAATTATTTGTTTCATAATTTCACCCCAGAATATTATTCAGCAGTTTCTCAATATACTTCGGGTCATCTTTCTGGAACGGGACGTTATTGACCTCAATCCGCCAACGACCAGGTATCATCCCACCAGCCACCCCCCTTGTATGGCGTTATACAATGAAAGAGTTGAGCACAACCTGCTTATCTCCCAGGCGTGCTTCAACAGCTTTGACACCCTTGCCCTTGCTCTGGTTCCGCAGCAGACACAGGTCTTTCCCTTCAAAGAAGGGAGGATTGACGCTGAAAAACTCCCGTAGTATGGATTTCAGTTTATTCAGGTTGTTATCGGACATTGATGCTCCCGTTATGGTTGTGTGCGGTTATGAGCGTACAAAGGCTAGCAATGCAGTGTAATCATGCCGGTCGGCGGCACGGAGTGCGGTGATATACTGTTGCCGACAGTCACCGGCGGTGAGCAGATTGCCGCAACCCCATGTGAAGCGGGGCTGCCCCAGCAGGTGTACCAGCAGGATGTCGGTCATCAGCCGGGCATGACGACCGTTGCCATTTGGAAACGGGTGGATTGCTGTCAGTCGATGGTGAAAACGCACAGCAATCACGTCCGGTGGGTAAGTACCGTGCTCAATCCATGCAGCGCAATCAGCAGAGAGATTTCGTAGGTCAGCGCCTATCTGCCATACTTCTACACCAATATTTTTCCCACTATTCCGCTTCTCTCCGGCCCATCGCCATACATTATCAAACATCTTTTTGTGCAGACGTTTGATAAAACCTTCTGTGAGAATGTCACGCGGTTTCCGGCGAAAAGCCCACGCCTCGCCCGTGGCAATGTTTTCCTGTTCCCAACGGTCAAGCTCTGTGCGGTTGGTTATGTGAGAAAGTAACAGACCTCGCGCCTCGTCTGCATCGAGCGGGGTCGCTCCTTCTGGATAATCAAAGTTCATGGTTTATCTTCCCACAGTTCTTTCGGCATTTCGCGCACGATCTCTTCAACAGCAGCATTAAGCGATGCTAGCTGCTCTTCGGTCGACAGGTTCTGCGCTTCGAGCAGCATGGTATGCGATACCCTTTGAGAGCGAGCTTCTGCCACCTTGCGTGCCTGAGCTCGAACGGTTTCTTCCAGCGATGTGCGGGGAACAATGGCGTAGACAAAAACGCAATCCATCGCCTCGGCCGCCTGCCGCATGGTTTTCAGCGACACGACACCTGATACTTCGTCCTGTTCCAACCTGGGGATGCGTGGCTGGCTAACATCAAGGCGACCTGCCAGTTGTTTGCCGGACATGCCCAGCGCTTCGCGGACTGCCCGTATCCACCCTTTGACAGGCGGCGAGGTCTTCTTTACAGTCGCGTAGCCGGAGAAGGTCTTGTCGAGTTGCTGGCGGACTATCAGTTTGTATTTTGGCAACATATAAATAACCTCTGTATTATTATGTAATGCCATCATAATAACATACAAATTATTTTATACAATAATATTTATAATACACAGGTTATTTATGTTACTGCCAGCGAATAGTAAAAAACTGCTTTCGCTAGGTTACTTGCGACATCTGCTTTTCCAGCTTGCTAATCAATCCGTCCCGTTTTTCAATAATTTCGTCTTCAACAGCAAAAACCTTCTGTCGCTGCCGACGCTGTTTCTTTTCCAGCCCGGCAATCTGTTTTGGCAGGTCAATCTGCTCGGCGGTCGTGAGCGCCTGCCGTGCCTGACGGTTTATAAACTTGATTTTGGCTTTGGTGTCTTTCAAATCCTTTTTCGCAGCAACAATAAAGTCATCAGCTCATTTTTCAAGTTTGTCCGTTCGTCCAGTAAACCGACAGTAGATTGAACTTACCCTTCCAGTCCAGGCTCCACTGCTTGCGCAACGATGCCGGAGAGATGATTACAAGCCGTCGACGACGTTCTCCAGTATTGGCAGAGCACCAGAGCTGCGCAACAGTTCGGCAGCATAGTATTTAAAGTGGTAAGGGGTGTTGAAAATAAAAAGATTTCGTCATATAAAATTTCTTACACAGACACTTTATTGATACAGCGTTACGCCTGAATAGTCAATAAATGCAAATATTCAAACCACTTCAATTGTCTTGTATATACGGCATCAATATGGTAGTTATATAAAATTTTGAATACGCAATAAGACACCACATTTTGGGGGCATCTGTGAATCAGTTTTACAAAAATCTTTCTCTTTGGCTCGTTATCAGCCTGATGATGATCCTGTTGTTCAACATGTTCAACAAACCTCGCCCCGTGGCTGAAAAATTAAGCTTCAGCGATTTTATTACACAGGTTGATGCAGGCAAGATAACCAGCGTTACAATCCAGGGGAATGAGCTATACGGCAAATTTGACGGGAAAGACGGCAAGGAGTTCAGAACATACAAACCGAACGATGCCGATGTGACCGATCGCCTGCTTGAAAAGAAACTGACCGTTCAGGCAAAACCTGAAGAAGAAAAGGTTTCATGGTTTTCAATTTTCATTTCATGGTTTCCGCTTATCCTTCTGGTTGGAGTATGGATTTTCTTCATGCGCCAGATGCAGATGGGTGGCGGCAAAGCAATGTCATTCGGTAAAAGCCGCGCAAAACTTCTGACTGAAGCTCAAGGCAAAAAAACCTTTGAAGACGTTGCCGGAATTGAGGAAGCAAAGGAAGAGCTTGAAGAAATTATCGAATTTTTGAAAGAGCCGAAAAAGTTCACAAAGCTTGGTGGCAAAATTCCGAAAGGTGTCCTTCTTGTCGGCCCTCCGGGAACAGGCAAAACATTGCTGGCACGCGCTGTTGCAGGAGAAGCGGGTGTTCCGTTCTTTTCCATTTCCGGCTCTGACTTTGTGGAAATGTTTGTTGGTGTAGGCGCAAGCCGTGTGCGAGATCTCTTTATGCAGGGAAAAAAGAGCGCGCCATGTATTATTTTTATTGATGAAATTGACGCTGTCGGACGCCATCGCGGGGCAGGTCTCGGCGGTGGACATGATGAACGTGAGCAGACCCTTAACCAGTTACTGGTTGAAATGGACGGTTTTGAATCCAATGAGGGGGTAATTCTCATTGCGGCGACAAACAGACCGGATGTACTTGACCCTGCCCTGCTCCGCCCCGGTCGTTTTGACCGTCAGGTCGTTGTACCAAGGCCGGATGTAAACGGTCGTGCCATGATTCTCAAGGTTCACTCAAAAGAAGTCCCGCTATCTGAAACAGTCGACCTTGAAGTCATTGCCCGGGGAACCCCAGGATTTTCGGGAGCAGACCTGGCAAACGTGGTGAATGAAGCCGCCCTCCTGGCTGCCCGCATGAACAAGTCGGTTGTTGAACCTATCGATTTCGATAATGCAAAAGACAAGGTTCTTATGGGTGTTGAACGCCGCAGCATGGTTATTTCTGACGTTGAAAAGAAAAGCACCGCATACCATGAGGCAGGACATACTCTGGTTGCGAAGAAAATTCCGGGTACTGATCCGATCCACAAGGTTTCAATCATCCCGCGTGGCCGTGCCCTTGGCGTAACCATGCAGCTCCCGATTGAAGATAAGCACAGCTATTCACGCGAAATGCTTCTGGCACGCATTGCCGTCATGATGGGTGGGCGTGCTGCTGAAGATATTATTTTCAATACCTTCACAACCGGCGCTGGCAATGACATAGAACAGGCGACGGAAATGGCGCGTAAAATGGTCTGTGACTGGGGAATGAGTGAAAAAATGGGTCCGCTTTCCTTTGGCAAGAAGGATGAGCAGATTTTCCTTGGTCGCGAGATGTCAACTCACAAAAATTACAGTGAAGCGACTGCGGTTGATATTGACCAGGAAATTAAACGTATTATCGACGAAGCGTATGTACGCGCCAAAGGGATCCTCAGCGACAACCTGCAGGCTCTCCACAATCTCTCGGAAAGCCTGATTGACAAGGAAAACCTGACTGGAGCTGAAGTGGAAGAAATTATCACCACCGAAAAAGTGATCCACTCGGTAAAACCGGAAATCAAAGCGCCGGAAACCGTTATTGAAGAAGTTCCACCCCACGCGGATATTCAGGCATAGCTGTGGGCGACACCCACCCAAGATTACTTAAAATCTGTACACCGGATGATGCAAATCGGGAGCTTGCAAAAGTGGGGGTTGATCCCGGCGGTATTCCGATGATGTTCACAAAAATGCAGACTCGCTGCATAAAATTATTTGCGCTCCCATGCCGTCAGGCAAATATCCTGAAACAGGAGATGCTTTCCTTGGGAGGGGATACAGCAGTTGCACGCGGAACCGTTGCATGCTCAATAGATAAAACAGACGCTATCCTGATTGGCACGGATAAACAGTTGCAGCGCCTTTGTAAAAAATTAACCGGTCAACCTTTTGGACTTGCCGATCTGGCTTTATCGATTAAATCTCTGCTTGTATCATCGGAATATCCACCACAAAAATGGAAAACGTCACAGAGGGAGTTATCTCTTAATCGCCCTTTGATAATGGGAATTCTTAACGTCACCCCAGATTCGTTCTCCGACGGAAATCATTTTTTTGCCCCACAGGCAGCGATTGAACACGGCTTGAAAATGGCGGATGAAGGGGCGGATATTATTGATATTGGCGGTGAAAGCACCCGACCTGGCTCCTTGCAGGTGACGAGCGATGAGGAAATCAGGAGAATTACACCAGTTGTGGCAGCACTCAAGAGCCGACTCTCCTGCGCAATATCCGTTGACACATGGAAAAGCAGTGTTGCTTCAGCCGCGATTGATGCCGGTGCAGAAATTATCAACGATATAAGTGGGTTCACTTTCGATGAGCAGATGTCATCACTGGTTGCAAGGACAAAAACTGCAGCGGTTTTGATGCATACCCGTGGCACCCCCGACACAATGCAAGAAAATATTAGATATAACGACCTGATGGATGAAATTTCAGCAGAGATTCATCATTCTGTTCAAACGGCGCTCAACAGCGGAATTGGGCATGAATACCTCGCCATAGATCCCGGAATTGGTTTTGCAAAAGAAACAACACATAACCTTGAAATACTACAGCGCCTTGATGAATTAAAAAGCTTCGCTCTGCCAATTCTGGTCGGTTCATCTCGTAAATCATTTATAGGCAAAACAGTCAACCGCCAGGTCGCTGATCGAATCTATGGAACAGCCGCTACAGTTGCCATTGCCGTGGCTAACGGCGCCCGGATACTACGGGTTCATGATGTTCATGAAATGCGGGATGTTGCAGATATGGCGTTCGCAATTTCACACAGCACACACCGGGAGTAATCATATATGAATATTCCTACAGTAATGACAGAGTTGTCCGACACACTGATCATGACACTGTTGGTGGTCGCTTGTGCCATGATAATACGGCGCGACGTTTCACTTCGTATTTTTGCCTGCATGGCATCACTTTCACTACTCTCGTTATTATCCCGCCTTTCGGGATTTTCCCCACTTGTGCGCGTCATTGATGTTCTTGTCTATTCTACCCCGATAATACTGGCAGTTATATTTCAGGGCGATCTCCGCCGGACGCTGCTTGCACTCGGGAAACGGGTTCATTCGTCGGCCAATATAGACGGAGATCTTGAAACCGTCGATGAGCTCATGAAAGCTCTCCGTGATCTGGCACAAAAACAGATCGGCGCTCTGATAGTTTTAGTGCGCCATATCCCACTTGATCATATTATTCAGGTTGGAACACAAATCGACGCAAAGGTAACAAACGAATTATTGAATTCTATTTTCCTTCCATATTCTCCCATACATGACGGAGCGGTAATAATTGAAAAAGGAAAATTAACCAAGGCCGGATGTGTACTGCCGCTTTCACAGAATCCCGATATTGCAAAGAGCTTTGGCACTCGTCATCGGGCAGCGCTTGGTCTTTCAGAACTTTCAGACAGTTATGTAGTTGTGGTTTCGGAAGAAACCGGCAAAATATCCCTGATTCATGAAGGGAAAATAGCATATGACATGGAATATGATGAATTGCGCAAAACCTTAAAAAAAGCATTGGGTGTTAAACGCCCCGCTTGATTTTATAATGGAGGAACGATGAAACGACTTTTTGGAACCGATGGCGTACGAGGTGTTGCCAATATAGAGCCAATGACAGTTGAAACAGCTGTACAGCTTGGGCGAGCCGCCGCATATATTTTCAAAAGCAGCAGCAAACGCCGACATCGTATAGTTATTGGAAAAGATACTCGTCTTTCAGGCTATATGCTTGAGAGCGCTCTTGTTGCAGGAATCTGTTCCATGGGTGTTGACGTACTACAGGTCGGTCCGCTTCCAACACCTGGAATCGCAAATATAACATCATCCATGAGGGCTGATGCCGGTGTTGTAATATCTGCATCACACAACGCCTTTCAGGATAACGGTATCAAGTTTTTTTCAGCTGATGGCTTTAAATTACCTGACGATGTTGAATTAAAAATTGAAAAGCTGCTCACTTCCAAAAAAATTGACGCTCTGCGTCCCACGGCGGCTGAAGTAGGCAAAGCATATCGCATTGACGATGCTGCGGGACGATATGTTGTGTTCCTAAAAAACACCTTTCCTCAAGAAATGGATCTTTCAGGGCTCAAGATAGTGCTTGATTGTGCCAACGGAGCCGCGTACAAGGTTGCGCCGGCCGTTTTTGAAGAATTGGGAGCAGAAGTAATCGTACTTGGAAATAAACCGAACGGCACAAATATCAACGCAGGCTTTGGCTCGCTTCACCCGGAAATTATCAGCGAAGCGGTTAAATCACATCGCGCGGACATTGGAATCGCACTGGATGGCGATGCAGACAGAGTTATCGTATGCGATGAATTTGGCAATGAAGTTGACGGCGATCATATCATGGCGATTTGTGCCACCGACATGCTCAAGCGGAAGATCCTTAAAAAGAAAACTCTGGTTGCCACGGTCATGAGTAATATGGGATTGGATATTGCGCTCCGTAAATCTGGCGGCAAAATTGTAAAAACCGCTGTAGGTGATCGCTACGTAGTGGAGGAAATGCGCAGGAGTGGATACAATCTGGGGGGGGAACAATCGGGGCATATGATTTTCCTCGACTCCAGCACCACCGGTGACGGCATACTCTCTGCCCTGCAACTCCTGGCCGTCATCAGACGTGAGAACAGACCGCTTTCCGAACTGGCGGAACTGATGATTGCCCTTCCACAGGTTCTCTGCAATACCCGCGTACGGGAGAAAAAAGATATTCTTTCCTTCCCGGATATTGCTGCAAAGGTTAAAGACATCGAGCAGAAGCTTGGCAATGAGGGTCGCATCCTGATACGTTATTCCGGAACAGAACCGTTGTTGCGCGTAATGATTGAGGGGCAGGACAAGTATGAGATTACCGCCTGGGCAAACGAAATCTGTGAACTGGTAAAGAAACATATCGGAGAAAAATAAATGGCAAAACTAGGACTGAATGTTGATCATATCGCTACGGTTCGCCAAGCGCGCGGTGGAATGGAACCTGATCCTGTTTCTGCCGCAGCCATTGGAGAACTGGCTGGCGCAGAAGGGATAACCATCCATCTCCGTGAGGATCGCCGCCATATTCAGGATCGTGATCTTGAAATCCTTCGCCAGACGGTCAAAACTAAATTAAACCTGGAAATGGCTGCCACACAAGAAATGGTACGCATCGCCCTCACCGTCAAGCCTGAACAAGTCACCCTGGTTCCGGAAAAACGCCAGGAATTGACAACAGAAGGCGGTCTTGACGTAATTTTGCATCAAAAGCTAATAACAGATGCTGTCAAACGTTTGCACGACGGCGGCATAAACGTCAGCCTGTTTGTAGACCCGAATCAGGAGCAGATCAAGGTTTCCAGCAAAACTGGGGCGGATTATATTGAGATCCATACCGGAGCCTATTGCGAAGCTTTTGGCACTGCCGATATGCACGATGAACTGGAAAAAATAGATACTGCCATCAAGCTTGCCAGAAAAATCGGGCTTGGGGTAAATGCAGGGCATGGACTCAATTATTATAACATCAAACCGGTTGCATCCCTGGGTGGCATTGAAGAATACAATATTGGTCACTCAATTATCTCACGTGCCATTCTGGTAGGGCTTGACATGGCGGTGCGTGACATGGTTGAACTGATCAAGTACGCATGATCTACGGTATTGGTGTAGATATAGCGGCTATCTCCCGCTTTCAGACTTTCCTGGAGAATAATAACGAAAAACTGCTGGACAAACTATTTACAACAGATGAGCTGGAAATGTGCTGCAAACGAAAAGAGGCGGCATCGTCCCTTGCCGCACGTTTTGCGGCTAAAGAAGCTTTTTTGAAAGCATTGGGAACCGGCTATCGTGAAGGAATATCCTGGCATGATATAAAAGTTGTAAATAATTCACTCGGCAAACCTGAACTCTCAATTTCAGGAAAAGCTCATCAGCTGTATGAAGCAGCCGGAATATGGCGTATTTTGCTTTCTCTGTCACATGATGGCGGCAACGCCATAGCTATGGTTGTTTTGGAGACCGTATGAGGGTTGTCACCGCACATACAATGCAGGAAATTGATCGCCGTGCCATAGAAGAATTCGGAATAGCCGGGCAGGCTCTCATGGAAAAAGCTGGACGTGCCTGCGTTGACGAGATTATTGGTGAATTTGGATTAAAGGGGCGATGCGTAGTTGTTGCCGGCAAGGGGAACAACGGTGGCGACGGTTATGTCATAGCCCGGCTTCTCCTGCAAAAAGGGTGGAGCGTAAAGGTTTTCATACTTTCAGAACGTGACTACATCGGTGGAGATGCAGCACTCAACCTTGAAAAGCTACCTGCGGCAAATATTAATTATTGTCCCCATGAAGGACAACTCCCTGCTCTTCACATGGAAGAAATTTTTCAGGCCGATGTTATTGTAGACGCACTGCTAGGCACAGGTCTTCGTAGCGATATCAGCGGTGTATACCAGGAAACAATCCATCTTATCAACGCATCAGGTCGTCCGGTTGTTTCAGTTGACATCCCTTCCGGCATTCACGGCACAACCGGAAGAATTCTGGGTGATGCGGTTCGTGCATACATAACAGTTACATTTGCCTTTGCCAAGCTTGGTCATGTACTATATCCAGGCGCAGAACATACCGGCAGGCTTGTTGTGGCGGACATCGGAATTCCGCAGAAACTGCTTGAAACAGCCAGTGGTTACGATTTTTTGAATGATGAAAGTATCCGCCCGCTTCTGCGTCGTCGGGATAGATTGGCACATAAAGGGCATTTTGGGCATTGTCTGATAGTTGCCGGAAGCCCTGGAAAGACCGGCGCTGCATCATTGACAACCAATAGCGCAGTTCGAGCCGGTTCAGGCCTTGTAACACTGGCAATAGCCGAGTCCCTCCATCATATCCTCGAAATAAAAACAACAGAAGCGATGACCGTTGCGTTGCCAGATTCAGGAAGCGGCTACCTGACCAACAGCGCTTTCACCGGGATTGAGAGACAGCTTCCAGGCAAAGATGCGCTTGCGCTAGGTCCAGGAATGGATAGGAGACCTGGAACAACATCTCTGGTTCAGACAATTATTGAGACAATATCCTTGCCAATGGTTATCGACGCTGATGGTCTGAATGCACTTGCAGAAGACATAACCGTTCTTCGTCGTAAAAGATCCAACCATATTGTTCTGACTCCACATCCAGGAGAAATGTCCAGATTACTTGGAACATCTATTCCTGATGTGGAAGCGATACGTATTTCCGTTGCACAGGAATTTGCACGCAACTTTGGCATTTACCTTATTCTTAAAGGGGCAAGAACTATTATTGCATCACCGACCGGAACAGCCGCCATAAACAGTAGTGGTAACCCGGGGATGGCAACCGGAGGAATGGGGGATGTGCTGACAGGTATTCTTGTATCATTGCTGGGACAGGGATACGGAACCTGGGATGCCTGCCGACTTGGAGTTTTTATTCATGGATACGCAGCAGACCTGGTGGCAGAACAAAAGGGGGAAATCGGCATTACTGCCACCGATGTTCAGGAAATGCTCCCCTTTGCCTACAATAAACTGTTAAAAAATACACTACTTTCAAATCTTAAAATGTTTGAACCGCTCTAAAGAAGAATGGAGATAAACCATGCATACCGTAGCCGATATAATGACTAAAGATGTTGTTACCGTTTCCAACGAAGCAACAGTCCGTGAACTTGCAGATATTTTTGATAAACAGCGTTTCGGAACAATCCCGGTTGTCGACAACAGTGGGGCGCTTATGGGAATCGTCACTGCGTCAGATCTTGTTGAACAGGGAAAAAGCCTCCATATTCCGACTGTAATTTCCATTTTTGACTGGGTTATCCCACTTGAATCAGATCGCAATTTGGAGCGTGAACTACATAAAATGACCGCCCAGACAGCCGGTGAACTATGTTCAAGAGAAGTCATCACCCTTTCTCCATCCGCCACAGTCAGTGAAGCTGCAGATACGATGAGCAATCACAAACTACACGCCTTGCCCGTTGTTGAAAATGGTAAATTAGTCGGTATGATTGCCCGCATTGACATCATTCGCAGTATGATTAAATAACCGCCACGCAGTATGTTCATTGTTGAATCTCATTCAGCAGAGGAAACAGAGCGTCTAGGATCCTTACTCGGCAGATTTTTACACCCAGGTTCCTCTGTTGCGCTTTATGGTGATCTGGGCGGTGGAAAAACCTGTTTCACACGAGGTCTTGTTTCCTCCATTCTCCCTCACAGCACCCATCTGGTTGCCAGTCCAACTTTTGCAATCATGAATGAATACAGCGGGGAAAAGCCGGTTTATCATTTTGATTTTTATCGACTGGCTGGAAGTTCTGATGTTTTTGAAATGGGATTTGATGAATACTTTGCAGGAGATGGAATCTGTATAATTGAGTGGGCGGAACGACTTGAAGAATTGCTACCAAAAGATTCAATAACCATAACTTTTGAGTATCTGGAGAGTAACAAACGGATATTGAAATTCAATGCCACAGGATCCGAATCAGCAAAAGCACTAAAGTTATTTCAAACAACCGCCATCAGATAAAAAACCTTTGACCCGATGCGTTATTATCTGCTATAGAGCTGAATCTTGTATACATTTGGGGTATTACACTTTTGAAGGAGAGCAGTATGGCACTCGTAGTTCAAAAATACGGCGGCACGTCAGTCGGCACAACAGAACGTATCAAAAATGTCGCCAAGCGTATCATTAAAACATACGACGCAGGAAATGATCTTATTGTCGTAGTATCAGCCATGTCGGGCGAAACAAACAAACTTGTTGCCCTGGCAAACGAAATCTGTGAAATACCGGATGGTCGTGAGTATGATGTTCTTGTTGCCACCGGTGAGCAGGTAACAATCGGTCTACTGGCAATGTGTCTCAAATCAATGGGTTATAAAGCCAAATCGTATCAGGGGTGGCAGGTACCGATTATTACCGATAGTTCATGCACAAAAGCCCGCATTGAAAGTATTGATGACAAAAATATCCGTGCGGATCTCAAAGAAGGAACTATTGTAATTCTTGCCGGTTTCCAGGGTATTGATGCAAAAAATAATGTAACAACACTCGGCAGAGGGGGGTCTGACACATCAGCCGTTGCAATTGCAGCAGCCCTCAATGCCGATGTTTGCGAAATTTATACTGATGTGGATGGCGTCTATACGACAGACCCGAATGTCTGCAAAGAAGCTCGTAAAATGGAAAAAATTTCATACGATGAAATGCTTGAGCTTGCAAGCCTCGGTGCAAAAGTTCTCCAGATACGTTCTGTGGAATTTGCAAAAAAATACAACGTTGACGTACACGTCCGTTCAAGTTTGAATGAAAATACCGGCACAATGGTTACCAAGGAGGATAAAGAAATGGAAGGAATTCTGGTTTCAGGTGTAGCTTATGACAAAAACGAGGCAAAAATTGCCGTTATGGGAGTACCGGATAAACCTGGCATAGCAGCAACAATTTTATCAGCCCTCTCAAATGCCAATATTTCGGTAGATATGATTGTCCAGAATGTAAGCTCTGAAGGTTTGACAGATTTTACCTTCACAGTAACCAAAGCAGACTTGAAACAGGCACAAATTATAACCAACGAAATTGCAAAAGAAATTCAGGCAAGACAGGTTATTTCAGATGAAAACATCAGCAAAATTTCCATCGTAGGTCTTGGTATGCGGAGCCATGCTGGCGTTGCAACCCAAATGTTTACAGCTCTGGCTAAAGACGGCATAAACATACAGATGATATCAACCTCTGAAATTAAAATTTCTGTTATTATTGACGAAAAATACACCGAATTGGCTGTTCGCCTTATGCATGAGACCTTTGGTTTATCTTCTTAAATCAGTCTTGACATTTTATATTTACAACGGGGATTTTTAAAAAATCCCCGTTTTTTTATTTAACGCCAATTTCCACATTACAAAGTGTAAAATATCCTTACATACGGTGTAGCAAAATTTACCATTAATTCTGGATATTTTGCTAATTCATATCAATTATACTGACAAACAGCCTGAAAACAGTATGTTATTTTATGGCAAGCAATCTGCAATATTTATTCTGCAATATTGATTGCATAACCGCTTTTAGCACGGAAAGAGTTTTTGTAACGGGACAAACCATGGATAACCACTCCACATTTATAGCTGCAACGCTTGGACTTCCGACCTCATGGATAGTAAAGGAAGCTTGCATCGTTGCGGATCAATCTCTGCACATTAGCGTTGAATCGACACCAGGAGTACATTTTGTATGCCCGAAATGCGGCGCTACCGCCACACTGGAATCACAAGCAGAAGAATTATGGCACCACGATTCATTCCTCAATAAAAAGACTCAACTTCGCGCTAGCGTTCCATATATTGACTGTCCATCAGGATGTGGTCTGCAACGCATTAACCCTCCATGGCAACATTCAAATTCAAAATTTATTCTATTAACTGACGAAAAAAATAACTCTTTTTCTTCCTAAAATTTTCACAGCAATGTATAACAACTGCATCTTAAGATAAGGTGCAACATGAAACAGCATCATTTTTTCACATACAGCGACAAAAATTTGACTCCCCTCACTACGTCAATAGTCAATGAATTTCCTGTAAAACTCATCGTGAATGGTCAGGAGATAGCAACCCTTATATCTTCTCCCCATGATTTACGCTTTCTTGTGGCCGGTTTTTTAAGATTGCAAGGATTTATATTAGCTCTTGATGATTTTGACATGTTCAGCGTCTGCGAAGAATTCGGGATTGCCAATATTAAATTGAAATCAGAACTGCCAAAAAAATTGAAGCCTGTACTCACTTCGGGGTGCGGTTCAGGAATAACATTCTCCTTACCGTCAGATTCCAATACCATACAAACAACCACAGACTCTCATCTCTGTTTCACTCCTGAAAATATTTTTCACCTCATGAATGAACTGGCTCAACGAGCTGATAATTATAAAAATCATGGGGGAATACATTCAGCGGCAATCGCTCGAAATGGTCATTTAATGCTTTATGCGGAGGACATTGGACGACACAACACATTTGATAGAATCGCCGGTGAAGCGCTCTTCAAGGGAATCAATCTAAATGGGACAGAATTGGTTACCTCCGGTAGAGTCTCAAGTGAAATGGTCTCAAAAGCGTCACTCATGGGGGTGAAGCTCATTGCCTCGCGAACTTCTCCAACTGATATGGCAGTAAAACTGTGCGAAAAAGCGGGCATTTGTCTTGTAGGATATGTAAGGGGAAACAAGTTTAACGTTTACGCACACCCGGAAAAGATTGAACCGATTTCAGACAGGGAAAAAATCGAAGGGGTTACTGGTGTAATTCTGGCTGGTGGCGCTTCAAGAAGAATGGGAAAAAACAAAGCGCTGCTGGAACTGGATGGTATGACAATTATTGAAAGCACATACCATAAACTTTTTTCCATTTTTCACGAAGTATTGATAGTCACAAACAGCCCGGAACTTTATGAATTTATTCCATGCCGTAAAGTTCCAGACCTTTTTTCTGATATAGGATCCATTGCTGGTATACACTCTGCGTTGTCTCATAGTTCGTACGAAACAGTTTTTGTAACAGCCTGCGATATGCCAAACATAAATACTGATCTGATTTGCAAACTGTATTCAAATTTTGGAAACTCTTATGATGCCTTGATCCCCTACAGTAGTGGCGGGCAGGAACCGTTGCACGCTTATTACTCTCGCACCTCTCTTCCCATATTCACAACAGCTATTAAAGATAACAAACTTAAAATTATTGACTGCCTCAAAAAAATCAACACAAAATTTGTAAACTGGAATGAGCTGCAGTCTGTTAATGGCGCTGATAGCAGCTTCATAAACGTAAATACTCCTGAAGAATTTCAAAAGCTTTTGCATTGAAATAAAAAATATCGCAAGCAAATTTACGTCAAAATGAAAAAGACTTTGAATCGATTTGAAACTGCATTTAAGCTTGAGTGTGACACTTTTCAATTAACTCCGCTTTGCATCCTTCCATCACATCCACCATTAATAATTTTCTTGAAGAAGCCTCTGAAAGATTACAAATAGAATCCGCAAAACTTTTATAAATAATTTTACTCTCCGTGAATATTTAGTTTGACACAACAATATATCTTGTGGTTAAGTCTCGACACTAGCACTAAATGTTGTGTTTTGCCATAATTCAACATAGCACCTGTTTTATTGGCATAACAGCATAATTTCATTCTATTTGGAGTATTGAAAATGAAAAAACAGACCACAGAGACCCGCCCAAACCTTTCCCCCAATGCCATGACTGTTCTTCAAAAACGCTACCTCCGTAGAGATGAAAAAGGGAACGTACTTGAGACTCCGGCGGATATGTTTCGTCGTGTGGCTGACACCATCGCCGCACCTGACAAAAAATTTGACAAAAAAGCCGATATTAAAGAACTTTCCGATACCTTTTACAACATGATGACAAATTTTGAGTTCCTCCCAAACTCCCCTACGCTGATGAACGCAGGTCGTAAACTTGGTCAGCTTTCAGCATGCTTCGTACTTCCGGTGGGGGACTCCATGGAAGAAATTTTCGATGCGGTCAAATTCACGGCGCTGATTCACAAATCTGGCGGCGGAACCGGATTTTCCTTTTCGCGACTTCGCCCTGCCAATGATGTGGTAAGCTCCACCACAGGTATTTCCAGCGGTCCACTTTCCTTCATGCGGGTATTTGATATCGCCACAGAAACAATCAAGCAGGGTGGCACACGCCGGGGCGCCAACATGGGTATCCTGCGGGTCGATCATCCGGATATCATGAACTTCATCATGTGCAAGGCTGATCAAAAACAGCTCAACAATTTCAACATTTCTGTCGGTCTTACGGAAAATTTCATGAAAGCGGTGGAGCGTGATGAGGAATATGACCTTCTGAATCCGAGAGATAAAAAGGTTTGTGGATCGCTCAATGCCCGCAAGGTATTCCAGCGCATTGTCAAGCAGGCTTGGGAAAACGGCGAGCCTGGGATTATTTTCCTCGACCGCCTGAACCGTGACAATCCGACACCACATATCGGTGAAATAGAATCGACCAACCCTTGTGGAGAACAACCTCTTCTCCCTTACGAATCATGTAACCTCGGCTCTATAAATCTTGCCAAATTTGTCACAGATGGGGCGTTTGACTGGAAACAACTGAAAGAAGTCGTAATAAATTCGGTTCATTTTCTCGACAACGTTATCGAAGCTAACAATTACCCGCTGCAGCAGATACACGACATGACCCATGCCAACAGAAAAATCGGGCTGGGAGTCATGGGGTGGGCAGATATGCTCATTTTGCTCGGCATACCATACTGTTCCGATGAAGCTATAAAACTCGGCAAAAAAGTAATGAAATTCATCAACGACGAGGGGTATCTCGCTTCACAGGAGCTGGGTAAAAAACGTGGTTCATTCCCTAATTTCAAAGGTTCGACCTTTGACAAAAAGGGAGCCCCTCCAATGCGTAACTCCACTGTCACAACCATTGCACCGACTGGAACAATCTCAATCATTGCAAATGCATCATCAGGGGTTGAACCGCTTTTTGCCGTTTCCTATATCCGTACCGTCATGGATAAAAACGTGCTGGTGGAAGTAAATCCTATGTTTGAAAAAATTGCAAAAGATCGTGGTTTCTACTCCGCTGAACTGATGCAGAAAATTGCCGAGCACGGGACTCTGCACGAAATTACCGAAATCCCTGTTGACGTGCGCAATGTCTTTGTGACAGCTCACGACATTTCTCCAGAATACCATATTCAGATGCAGTCAGCTTTCCAGCTTCATACTGACAACGCAGTCAGCAAGACTGTAAACTTCCCAAATACCGCAACGATTGACGATGTGGAAAAAGTTTATATGTTAGCCTACGAATCAGGCTGCAAAGGTGTCACTATTTATCGTGATGGTTCCCGTGACGAGCAGGTTCTCTCTACCGCAAAAAAGGAAGAAAAAGAACCTGTTGTCTCAATAGCACAACCGGAAGAAGATAAAAAAGCGGTTAAACGGAACCGTCCCAAAGCTCTCAAGGGAGCTACCCACCAGATGCAAACCGGTTGCGGCCCCCTCTACATCACCATTAATGAAGATGAGTCAGGGCTTTTCGAGCTGTTCACCACCATGGGAAAGGCTGGAGGCTGCGCGGCGTCCCAGAGTGAGGCGATTGGACGTATGGTATCACTTGCATGGAGAAGCGGAATTCAGGCACGTCAGGTTGTAAAACAATTGATGGGAATTTCATGCCACTGTCCATCCGGCTTCGGTGATAATCGGGTTCTATCGTGTGCCGATGCAGTTGCCAAAGCAATCCAGGATCATCTGATTAATAACGGTTACGATATCGACTCAACAAAAGCGCATCAGGAACGTGGCGCCTGCCCTGAATGCGGCGGGATTGTGGAACATGAAGGTGGATGTTCGGTCTGTCATGTGTGCGGATACTCGGAGTGCGCGTAATATCCTGCTGAAGTACGAAGCACCAATAAACCTAAAAAAACATTTGAAACACGGAGGAACGGAGAACACGGAGGAAAACTAAACAAAAGAGCTTCACCCTGCTGGTGACTTTTTGTTGAGATAGTTTTGCTTTTAACTCCTCTGATTTTCTCCGTATTCTCCGTGTTCTCCGTGTTATCAGTTCCTATATGTTATTCAACTGCCGTTTTCAGGATCAGTCATCCAACATGCGATGTTTCGGCTTTTCCACATCATCAAACTGTTTCCTTTTTACTGCCCAGATAAAGATAAGCCAACACCCTCCTCCGAGGCAGAGTGACAATATAATCAGTATGATGATGCTTTCATCCATGATGTTTGATCCTCATCAGTCGAAGTGAGTTGAGTGAAACCAGCAAAGAGCTGGCGGTCATTGTTACAGCGGCATACAGCGGTGTCAGTACGCCGAGCATGGCAAGCGGGATACCGACAAGATTGTACACAAAAGCCCATGCCAGGTTCTGTTTGATCACCGCCATGGTTTTACGGGCAATTTTATGAGCTGTGGCAAGGAGGGATAAATCTTCACCGGTAATAATAACATCCGCATTCTCCAGGGCAATATCGCTTGAGCCGACCAATGAGCAACTCACATCAGCCGCTGCAAGCGAGGGGGCGTCGTTGACCCCGTCACCTGCCATCATAACTGCGCCGTATCGCTTCCGCATCTCTTCAATCATGGCAAGCTTCTGATCCGGCATCATTCCGCCATAGATATTTGAAATGCCGATTGCTCCTCCGATGAAATCAACCACTGACTGGGAATCTCCGCTGACCAGATGGGGGGTAATTCGATGTTTCTTAAAGTATGACACCAGTTGTTCCGCCCCTTTACGAAGCTGGTCATTGAGTAGAAAACATGCCGCAACCGTTCCGTTAACAGCGACCCATACCGCACTCTTATCAGTAAGCGATACAGCAAACTTTCCTTTATTTTTCTCCAAGAAGGAGTTATCGACCTTTACCCCCTGTTCTTGCAGAAAAATCCGACTGCCGCATAACAGAGAAGTTCCGTCCGGTAAAGAGCCAATGACTCCACGTCCAGGGATTGACCTGACTTCGCACGGTTCCCCAGCCACTACCCCATGAAGGGCGGCGTAACGGCGAAAAGCTGCTGCCAATGGATGAGCTGACATCTGTTCAACAGTCACAACAGAATATAGAAGCGCTTCCATGCTAAACGGTTCAAAAATCAAACTATCCTGCACTTCAGCTCTTCCCTTGGTGACCGTGCCGGTCTTATCAAAGCAGATATGACGGATTGCTGCCAAACGTTCAACAACATCCCCTCCCCTGACAATAATCCCCAATGAAGCGGAACGGCTGCAAGCAGCCAAAATAGCGGTCGGAACCGCCAACCCCATGGCACACGGGCAGGCAATCAGCACGACTGCCAAAGCACGCATGAGAACATCCGATATTGCATTCCCCTGAAAAACTCCATACCCAAAAACCATCACGGCAAACGCAATAACCGCAGGAACAAACCAGCCGGCAACCCGGTCTGCCAGACGCTGCAACGCCGGTTTACCCGCCTGCGCCATCTGAACCAAAGCGGCAACCCGCATCAGATAGCTTTGTCCAACCGGGCGGAGAACCTGCGCCACAACCGGAGCGGTGCTGTTCACCGAACCGGCTCTGACCTCATCCCCTTCTTTCACGAATACGGGGTCGCTCTCACCGGTCACAAGTGCCTGATCGACTTCTGTTTCACCACGCGTAATCAGGCAATCAACCGGGAATTTATCCCCCTGACGTATGAGTACGGTATCTCCCGGACGAAGTATATCAACCTCAATCTCAACTCCTCCGGCTCCGTTATCCAGAAACGCCCGCTGTGGTACCGCCGCATATAGCGATTCAATACCGGACATGGCACGCTGTTTAACCATGATTTCAAGCAATCTGCCGGAAAGTACAAATGTGATAATCATGGCAGCGCTCTCAAAGTATGTCTCATGATGCGAAATAGTTCCCCATACACTATAAAACCATGCCGACAGAGCACCGATGGTAATCAGTAGATCCATCCCCGGTCGTCGTGCAACCAGCGATTTCCAGGCTCCTGACAAAAATGGCCAACCGCAGTAAAAGACAACCGGAGTCGCCACAAACAGTGATACATACTGGAGAAAATCCTTCATTGATGCTGCCATACCCTGAAAATATCCGGCATACAGGCTATATGAGTATGCCATCAGTTGCATGACGAGAAAAAGCGCCGTTCCGAAACGAATAAGAAGGTCATTTTTTTCACGACGGGCAGCTTCTTCTGACAGTGAGTGGGAATAGGGGCGAGGAGAATAGCCTAGATTGGAAACAACAGAAAAAATGGCTGACGGCTGTACCAGCAACGGATCAAAACGAACCGAAGCGATACCGGCGGCATATGAAATGCTGACCTCGCTCACACCTTCAATGCGCCCAATCATTCGCTCAAGCAGCCAGATACAGGAGGGGCAACTGATCCCTCCCACCAGAATATCGAGTCGGCAGAGATCACGATCTGGGACAACATACCGTGCCAGCTCTTCCGGGGTAAAACGGGGAGCAGAAGTATCAACAGTCGGAGTCGTTCGATCAGTGCGACAATAAAAATCTGCCAGACCAGCGTCACAGATTAACCGGTAGGCGCCTTGACAGCCGTGACAACAAAAGTTTTTTTGCTGTTCGTCATTATCCACTAAAACCAGCGGAGTCCAGCGAAAGCTGATACCACAATGACTGCAACGATGCTCGTCACTCGGATTCAAGGGGTCACCACGGTTATGGCAACCGGCTTTGTCTCACGAAGCAGGCGGAACTCAATCTGCCGACCGGTCATTTTGGATCGATTATACTGAAGAAAAAAAGTGACAGTCCGGTTTTCATTCGGCGCTATCTTGAGATTTTTCACTGGACCGAGTAATTTAACCTCACCGGTTCTTCCTCCAACAGCTTCCAGAGAAAAGCGTGCCGTCTGTTCCCCCCGATTTCCGATAATTGCTTTCCATCCCTCTATTTGAACAGCATCCGGCAGGTTTCTGGTTTCGACAACTGGATTTCTTTGAATAATAAAGGCATTTTCAGACCTACCACGGATTCCCCAGAGAAGCAGCACGAGCAGAAATAAGGAGAAGAGGGAGAGTATAATCGCTTTACTGCCAAAGCGGATGCTACCTCCTGAATCGTTGCCAAAACGGTATGCGATCAAGCCGTGGGGATAGGATTGCCCCCCCATTACACCCCGGCAAGCATCAATACAGCGACCACAGTTAATGCATTCGATCTGAAATCCGTCCCGGATGTCAATCCCCATGGGACAGACACGTACACAGGAGCCGCAACGAATGCATGCATGGCGGGTTTCTTCCACAAAGGTGAGGTTAAGCGTTCCGGCATCCTGGAGAGCGACCTGAAAACGGCCATATGGACAGAATTTTTTACAGAAGCTTCGTTTTACAACCGTCAGGTCAAGGTAAATCAGCAGAAAAATGATAAGGAACGAAATGCTTGTCACGGGATACTGCATAAACGCTGTCATACGGGTAAAAAATTCCTGCGGCGACATGAACCAGAGCATGCTTGCTCCCGCAAACAACAGAGAGAACAGAAGCGCCGACAGATACAACGCACTGACGGAGAAATATTCTGGTAAGAAACCGCGAATCCTTTTTTCAAGAACTTCAGCAGAATCATTGACAACTGTTTGGGGGCAGAGCCAGCCGCACCAACCTCTGCCAAGAAGGACAGTCAGAAGCAGGAAAAGAATAACAAACAGGATGGTGGCTATCAACACAAGATAAAACTGATCGATACGGATCGCCATACCTGCCAAAAAAAGGGTACGTTTGATGATGTCAATGCGGAAAAGCGGATTATCATTAATGGTAAGCAGAGGGAAGAAAATATAAACAAGTGTCAAAAGAGCCTGTACCAGGCTTCGCTTTGGAGCTATCAATGATATTTTCATGACATTTATAATATATATTTTTTTGAATATATGCTAGTTTTAAATCAAAAGGAGGAAATATGAAAGATCTGTTTATAATGTTTGTAATTGTCGTAATATGGTACGTTGCAAACCGCTATATTCTGCCGAAAATAGGCATACGTACCTGAATGTCAGAATCATGCTCTTCCGGGTCGCGGGAGAAAAAGAATTCTGAAAAGGTATGATTATTTGCCGTTTGTCACCGTTTCATCAAGAACCACCAGATAACCGTCCGGATCAAAGCACCACATCTCTTTCACTCCGTACGGCTTAAGTTCCAACGGATAAAGGATTTCAAGCCCTTCTTCCATGATGGCATCGCTGATTTCCTCAATATCCTTCACTTCAAAGTGAAGAGTTATCCCTATCCCCCTCGGGAACATGGCAAAGCGGTTGGCAAGGATCGGGTGAGTCCGGATCACGTCTTCATCCTCCACAAAGACTATTGCAACCCCATCCATATCGAGCACCAGATGATCAGGCGCTCCGACAGCTGTCAATGAACGCCGGAGAGGCAGTTCAAGGATGCCGGCATAAAACGCTTCAGTCACCGCAAGCTGGGAGACTGACAGTTGTATTGAATGTCTGGCTGAATGAGGTTTCATTCAGAATTTCCCCATCAAAACAGTTAGCCAGCCTGACAATTTGGATAAGCCATTGGTAAAAATCAGACCGCCGACCAATATTAATAGAAGACCGGTCACGACCTGCAATGTTCGAAGATAGATCTTGATTCGCTGAAATGCGGTCAAAAAATGCTGCAATGCAAGGGATGATAGAAAAAACGGGATGCCAAGTCCCAGAGAGTATAGCAATAGCAGGACAATTCCGTGCCATACTTTTTCCTCGGCAGCCGCCAGCATGAGAATTGCCGCGAGAATTGGACCAATGCAAGGAGTCCACCCTGCAGCAAAAGCGAGACCGACAAGATAGGAGCCAAAATAACCGGCTGGTTTACGCTGGATATTTACCCGCTTTTCCCCAAGGAGCGCTGTAATCGGAAGGAGACCAGTCAGGTGAAGCCCGAGCAGCATGACCAGAACGCCACCACCCCTGCGCAAAATAACCGAATGTTCAGAAAGGAAAGAGCCGAGATAGGTTGCCGATGCGCCAAGGAGTACAAAAACCGTTGTGAATCCAGCTATAAAGGCAAGGGAATGGATAATAGCAATCGAGCGGGCATCGGCAGTTGAATTCCGATTCTGAAGATCGGCAAAGGAAAGACCGGTGATATAAGTTATATAAGACGGTATGAGAGGGAGTACGCAAGGGGATAAAAATGAGAGCAGTCCGGCTATAAACGCCCCGAAATATGAAACTTCAGTTAAAGGCACAAAAAGCTCCTATTTCATCAACCGTTCCAGAAATGCAATCGCTTCAGGAGAGTTCCAGTCCATCGGACCGATAACTTTTTTGACGATAATACCCCCTTTGTCAATGACAAAGGTTTCAGGAACACCAGTGATGCCATAGACCTTGGCAGCAGATGTTTCCGGATCAAGATATGCCGGCAGCGTAAAATGGCTATCCTTGAAAAAATCCTCAACAGCTTTTTTACCCCCTTCATCTATTGAAACTGCAACCATCTGGAAAGGCTTCCCCGCCATGGCGCTGTTCAGTTTCATCATTGAAGGGATTTCTTCACGACAGGGGGGGCACCAGGTTGCCCAGAAGTTAAGGAGCACAACCTTTCCTTTAAGGGTTGAAAGTGTCAATGATTCATTGTTTATTGATTTGAGAGTAACATCCGGGGCAGGCTTTGACACAACTGCAGATTGATTAACAACTGGCTTTACCGGTTTTTTATCGCAACCGGTCATGACAAGAGTAGTAATGGAAAAAAAAAGCGCATAAATCAGCGTAAAATGTTTCATAATTAAAACCTCCGGCAAGAGAAAGGGAATTACTTGCTGCGTGTTATGACATAATTGGCAAGATCGATCATGGCAGAAGATACTGGAGACGATTCAAAGCAGGTCAATGAACTTGCACAGTCATCCACTGCGCGACGGGCTGCAGCCACGGTGTATTCAATTCCACCATACTGTTTGACCAGAGCGGAGACATGACGGAATTCATCCAGCGTCATCTCATCCTTTTCAATCACGCATTCAATAGTCGCCCGTTCTTCACCGCTGCAGTGACGAAGGGTGTGAATAAGCGGAAGGGTTATTTTCCCCTCTTCCAGATCATGTCCGATACTTTTTCCAAACTCTTCTTCCGTAGCTATGTAATCGAGCGTGTCATCCATAAGCTGGAAAGCAACGCCGAGCGACATTCCAAAATCGGCTATGGCACGCTGTTTATCCGGGTCAGCCTTGCCGAGAATAGCCCCAGCCTCACAGGCAGCAGACATGAGAATTGCTGTTTTGGAGCGAACCACTTCAAGATATTTTTCCTCTGTCAAATCAAGCTCACCGGTACAAAGAAGCTGCAACACCTCTCCCTCGGCAATAACCGTGGTGGCGTCTGAAAACACACGAAGGATATCCAGGCTTCCGACTGCTACCATAAGTGAGAATGATTTGGAAAAGAGAAAATCTCCCACCAGAACCGATGCTTCATTCCCCCACAAGGTATTGGCAGACGCCAGACCACGGCGGAGGGAAGCGCTGTCAACGACATCATCATGCAGCAGCGTTGCGGTATGAATGAATTCCACCACACTCGCCAGCGGAACCGCCTTGTCGCCGGCATAACCACACAGTTTTGCGGAAAGCAGGAGAAGAGCCGGACGCACCCGTTTACCACCGCTGGATAGAACATATTCGCCAACCTTGCGAATCAGCGGCACATCTGATTCCAGGTCTTTGCGAAACTGCAGTTCGACATTTTTAAGGTCGTTGCCAATAATGTTCAGAGCGGCTTGCATCAGTCATCCTCTAAGGGTAAATTTTTGCCATAGTAATGGATGGAAATCCGGTTTGTCAAAGGATTTCTGGTATTTCACGCCGATTCACCAATCTCTCAAAGGGAGGATTAGATTGCCATAAGCAGACGCACGGTATATGTTTAAAAATCAAATTATGCCAAGGACGTGATTCTATGAAGTTTGAAACGCTGGATTTGCCAGAGAGATTGAAGCAGGGAATAGCTGATGCCGGTTTTGTCAGCTGCACCCCCATACAGGAAGCGACGCTTCCCATAACCTTGAGCGGCAAAGACGTGGCAGGTCAGGCACAGACCGGCACCGGCAAGACTGCCGCGTTTCTTATCACGCTCTTCACCAGGCTTTTGAGTTCACAACGGGAAACTTCTCATAACCATCCTAGAGCATTGATCCTCGCCCCAACCCGCGAACTGGTAGTTCAAATCGAACAGGACGCACTGCTGCTCGGGAAGCAGACCGGACTTGTGGTTCAGGCTGTATACGGCGGCGTTGATTACATGAAGCAGAAAAATGCCCTGCGTGACGGAGCCGACATCATCATCGGAACTCCGGGGCGTTTGATCGATTACCTGAAACAGAAAATATACAGCCTGAAGCAGATTGAAATGCTGATAATCGATGAAGCTGACCGCATGTTTGACCTCGGATTCATCGCTGATCTCCGTTTCATCCTGCGCCGACTCCCCCCCTTTGACAAACGGCAGAACATGATGTTTTCCGCCACCTTAAACAACCGGGTCATGGAACTTGCCTACGAATTCATGAACATGCCGGAAAAAGTTTCAGTCACACCGGAATCAATGACTGCCGAAAGGGTGGAGCAGCTGCTGTACCACTGCGCGCAAAAGGAAAAGTTTCCCCTGCTGCTAGGTTTGCTGCGACGTGAAGGGATGGCGCGCACCATGATTTTCATCAATACAAAACGTGAGGGGGAATATCTCCACGAACGCCTTAATGCCAATGATTTTCAGTGTCGCCTGATTTCCGGCGATGTTGATCAGAAAAAACGGTTGCGCATTCTGGAAGATTTCAAGAACGGTAAACTCCCGATTCTTATTGCTACTGATGTAGCATCCCGGGGACTTCATATTGACGGCGTCTCCCATGTCATCAACTACGATCTCCCGCAGGATGCGGAGGATTATGTTCATCGTATAGGACGTACTGCCCGTGCCGGCGCAGAAGGGAAAGCGATATCATTTGCCGATGAAGACGGCGCATTTTTTCTGGAAGCGATTGAGGAATATATCAAGCAGAAGATACCGACCGAATGGGCGGAAGATGAACTGTTTATAAACGATTACATCCGTACCGCACGCCCCAAACGGGTAGCGCCAGTCAATGGGAAAAAAGGCCCCAAACCGGGACAGCGCAGACAGGCAGCAGCACCAAAAAAGAAAACGGCTCCGGCATCGGTCAAACCGGCGATAGAAGCAGGAACGACAACTGACGAAACGGCAAAAAAGAAAAAACGACGCAGAAGGAATAGAAAACCGGCATCAGTAGAGATAACAGGCACCGTAACACCAGAGTAATTCCAATTTCAAATCAAGGCGCTATCTTTGTTGGCTCGTCTTCGGCTCCTCAACATACGCTCTGTATGCCTTCGTCGCCTCACTCCTCGCCGCCTTGATATCACTCTTGATTTAGAAATGGAATGGGCACCATTGGTCACGAGTTTCTTCACCATGGCAGCGGAAGAAGCTCCATCGCTGATTCTATGCAGATAGTCGCCTGCTCAAATTCCCACGGTTCGCCATACCCGAAGCGACACCCGATCGATCTGACCCCTGCAGACGCTGCCGCTGCAAAATCATTAATACTATCCCCGATCATTACCGTTGTTGCACCAGTGGCACCGCATCTGGCGATTGCCTCTAACAGCGGATCCGGAGACGGTTTACAATTTTTCACAGCATCACCGCCAACAATATCCCGGAAATAACGGTCAATCCCGAGCGTTGTCAGTAGCAGTCTGCTGTGGCGACTGTTCTTGTTGGTGACAACAGTCATGGCGATACCCGCACCGTCAAGCGCGGGGAGCAGTTCTGAAATGCCGGGATATAGGGTTGAATTGACCGCCAGATTTTTTTCATTATGTTCAAGAAAAACCTTCAAAGCCGCTTCAATCCGTTCATCACCTTCCGGCAGACATCGTTCTACAAGATTGCGCGCCCCCTTGCCAATACCGTTCCTGACCTGTTCGATAGTCAGCATTGGAAGATCAAAACAAACCCGCATATAATTAACAGATGCTGCAAGATCAGCAAGAGAGTCCACCAGTGTGCCGTCAAGATCAAATATAACAAGTGAAGGAGGAGCTTCAGATCCCCATAATTTAGATTGATTGTTCATATTCCATCACCACAACGAAACCGGTTTCATAATCCCCATACGCACCAGACTTTCAGCAATACCAAGACCCCCCAGAAGCGCTACCAGTACACCCATAAGCCGCAGGAAAAACGAGCCGAATGAAGAACGTATGCTGCTTGCCACCTGCCCGTACAACATCAGCGCAGGGAGTGTTCCGAGACCAAATGCAAGCATCCGCAGACCGCCCGAAAGCCACGACCCGCTTCCGGCAGTCGTCAGCAGCACTCCGTACACAAGCCCGCAAGGGAGCAATCCCATTGCCAGGCCAGCGGCGACAAACGGGAATGGTGTAGGCGAACGCGATACCCGCCCGAGAATCTGCCCCATCCATCCCCAGGGAGTCCCGTCAAGACGTGAAAGATTGAGCGAATGCAGACCGGCGGCAGTTGCCACCCCGATGATAACGACCAGAACATTGGCAAACAGGAACAGCAGATTAAAGGCGGGAGTGTAGCGTGTAATCAATGCACCTTGGGATGCAGCGCCAACAACCACACCGAGGAGCGTATAGGTAGTGATACGCCCCAAATGATAGCCGAGGGTCGACAGAAAGCGCTGCAGCGCAGATGTTTCCGGTGTCATTACCGCAACGGCAACCACCAGACTGCCGCACATACCGAGGCAATGCCCACTCCCCGCCACGCCTGCCATAAATGCCAAAACGAATTCTGCCGGATTCATCAGGTTTCCAACGCCCCGATTAGAGAGTTAATGTCAGCGACCTTGTTGGCAATCAGCCACCCCTCCATATCTCTGGCAATGGTCTCGGCTGCGCCTGGATTGACGAAACTGGCGGTGCCGACCTGTACCGCCGTTGCGCCTGCCAGGATGAACTCCAAGGCATCGGTGCCGCTCATGATCCCGCCAATCCCTATAATCGGGAGCTTTACCGCTTTTGCCACCTGCCAAACCATACGGAGCGCAATCGGTTTGATCGCAGGACCGGAAAAACCGCCAGTGATATTGGCGAGCACCGGACGACGCCTGTTCAGGTCAATCGCCATACCGGTCATGGTATTGATTAATGAGAGAATATCAGCCCCGGCATCTTCACACGCCTTTGCCATGGCAACTATATCGGTCACATTGGGGGAGAGTTTCACGATCAACGGCTTGTTTGTGGCAGCACGGCAGGCGGAAACCACCGAGGCGGCGCAGGCAGGATCAGTGCCGAACACAATCCCCCCCTGTTTGACATTGGGGCAGGAAATATTGATTTCCAACCCTGCAACCTCGGCGATTTTATTCAGACGACGGGTCATTTCCACATATTCATCCACCGTATTACCGAAATAATTAGCAATCGCCGGAGTGTTGACGGAGCGAATAAATGGGACTTTTTTGGCGATAAAAGCGTCAATTCCAACATTCTGCAGACCAATCGCATTAAGCATCCCCCCGGGCGTTTCAACAATGCGCGGAGTCGGGTTACCGGCACGAGGTTTGAGCGACAGCCCTTTGGTGACAAAAGCGCCGATCGATTCAAGATTGCAATATTCGGAAAACTCCTCCCCATAGCCAAAGGTGCCGGATGCTGTCATAACCGGATTGCGCATGGCAATACCGGCAAGATTGACATTCATAACAGGTTTCATGTTAATCCCTCCACTTCAGTTCGCCAGCTTCAAAAACCGGTCCTTCGGTACAGACACAACGGAAATCCGGGGTTTCAGTTGAGTGCCCCCTACCTGGCGCAACGCAGCCGAGACATGCCCCGACGCCGCACGCCATATACCCTTCCAGCGAAACCTGGCAAGGGATAGCGCGGGCAGCGGCAATATTTGCCACTGCGTTTAACATACCGTGAGGACCGCAGGCGTAGACCTTCGCCCGACTCTGCACAGCATCCAGACGGCGGGTCAACGCCTCAGTCACCAGACCGCATTCACCGAGCGAACCGTCTTCAGTAGCGGTGTAACACTCGACCCCCAACCGCTCGAACTCCGTAATGCAGAGCACATCATCCCGTGTCCTCCCGCCGGCAAAGAGACGCACCTGCGACGTTTTTACAAGCTCCTTTGCCAGCAGATAGAGCGGCGCAAGCCCTACCCCGCCACCGACAATCAACTTTTCTTCATCCGGTGAGCCGAGGTCAAAACCTTTCCCCAACGGTCCGAGAATATCCAGCAGGTCGCTTTCATGGAGGGTCGAAAGCATGGCCGTCCCTTTACCGACCACCCGGTATAACATCTCGAAGTAAGGCTGGCTGACGCCCCCATCCTGGGGCGGAATGTAGCTTCCCACATCAAAAATGCCGAACGGACGCCGCAGGAGCGGATCAATGGCACCGTTGACCCGCACCATCACAAACTGACCTGGCGAAGCAGAAGCAAACTCCTGCGGAGCGGTCATGCGCATGCGCCAATAGCCGGGCGAGACTTCCATATTGGATAAAACCATGGCTGTGAACTGCATCTAAAACTCCTCCTTTATGTCATGTACGACCTGTCATTGATTGTTGATACAAATACTGCTGAAACCCTGCGAACACCTGCCCGATCTCTTCCGGCCTACCAAGATCAGCTACAGCATCGGCAATGGAGTTGTGATACTTCAACTTTAGTAGTGGTGTCAGCTTCGCCTGATCCAGTTCTTCCACGCCGATGGTCACATAATGTGCCAGCACGAAATCAAGGAACAGTTGCAGCTTGTTTGTGAAGTGCTGTGTAATAAGCGTCCGTGCCTTGCCTGCCCGTTCTTCTCTGGTCAGTGGCGGCATTGCGTATGCGACATGAGCCAACACATCGAACAGGTCGCTTTTCTCGGCATCAATAATCTTCTGCATCTCTGTCAGCTGGTCGTGACCAAACCCTTTTTCCGATAGCCCTTCCAGCAGTTTCTTGCGAGTATCCGGTCGGCTCCATAGCGCACGTAGTTCTTCTTCATTTTTGAAAAACTCTGGCAGTTTGCCGAACAGCATCTCCATGAACTGCTGTGCCGACATCGGCGTACCGTCCGGGTGCCAGAAACTTGTAACGGTCATCTGCTGAATGTTCCGCTCTTTACCGTCAGCCAGTTTGACCTTTACCTTCTTCTTACAGACACAGGGACGCTGACCGCACTTCTCGCATGGTTCCGGCTCCGGTTTGTCGCAGATACACGGCTGCTGACCGCATACCTTGCAAAGCTGTGGTTCTGGCTTTACGCACTCGCACGGATAACAACCACACTTGATGCAGGCTTCCGGTTCAATCGGTTCACCGTCCCACTCAGGATCACTGAAATGGTGGTGCGCCTTCACGAAGTCGTAAATGGTGAAGTACTCCTTGCCGTCATAGAGCCGTGTACCACGCCCAATGATCTGCTTGAACTCAATCATGGAATTGACCGGACGCATCAGGACAATGTTGCGGATGTTACGGGCATCAACGCCGGTGGATAGTTTCTGCGAGGTGGTCAGGATGGTGGGGATACTCTTCTCGTTATCTTGAAAGTCCCGCAGGTGCTGTTCACCTAATGTACCGTCATTGGCTGTCACCCGCTGGCAGTAGTTCGGCTCTTTGCTGCTCTTTATCTGGTTGATAAGGTCACGCACCGCAAGTGCATGATCCTGAGTAGCGCAGAACACCAGAGTCTTCTCCCGCTGGTCAATCTGTGACATGAAGATTGAAACCCGTCTCGATTCCCGCTCCTTGATTTCGATGATCTTGTTGAAGTCCGGTTCCTCGTACCGCTTGCCGTACTCGACTTTACCTTCCATCACCTTGTCGTCAGGGGTGTAGACATAATCATCCAGTGTGGTGGAAATCTGCTTCACTCTGAACGGCGTGAGATAGCCGTCATTGATGCCATCCTTCAGCGAGTAGATATAGACCGGCTCCCCGAAATAGGCGTAGGTATCCACGTTGTCCTTACGCTTGGGGGTAGCGGTCAGGCCGAGTTGCACAGCAGGGGCGAAGTATTCCATGATACTGCGCCAGTTGCTTTCATCATTGGCACCGCCACGGTGACACTCATCTATTATGATGCAGTCGAAGAAGTCAGGCGGGTACTCTCCGAAGTATGGGGTGTCACCGTCACCGCTCATGAAGGTCTGGAAAATGGTGAGGAACAGGCTACCGTTCTTCGGCACCTTCCCCTTCTTCTTGATCTCGTCCGGTGCAATGCGTACCAGTGCATCTTCGGGAAAAGCGGAGAAGGCGTTGTATGCCTGATCTGCCAGAATGTTGCGGTCAGCAAGGAACAGGATACGGGGGCGGCGGGTCGGTTCACCTTCCTTCTTCCAGTCGGTCAGGTTCCAGCGGCTATGAAACAGCTTCCATGCTATCTGGAAGGCGATAAAGGTCTTGCCTGTTCCGGTCGCCAGCGTTAGCAGTATGCGTTGCTGATTGTCACCAATAGCCTCCAACACCCGCTCTATGGCTATGTCCTGATAGTAACGCCCTTGGAAGTAGCCGCCCCGATCCTCGAACGGTACAGCAGCGAAGCGGTCACGCCATGCGTTGCGGGTGGCATAGGTGAGATTCCAGAGTTCATCAGGGGTGGGGTACTGCGGCAACTCACCTTCAACGCCGGTTTCCATGTCAATGCCATAGATACCCTGTCCGTTGGTGGAGTAGGTGAAACGGATAGCCAGTTTACCGGCATAGTCCTTTGCCTGTGCGACTCCTTCGGTCAGCAGCTTGTCATAAGCCTTCGCTTCTACCACCGCCAGCTTGGTGTTGCGGTACTCCAATACATAGTCAGCCGTCAGAGCCTTGCCCCGCTTGCCGTGTCCTTCGATGCGGCCAAGAGTAATAGGGTACTCCCGCCGAATACGGCTACCTTCAACCACACCCCAGCCAGCAGCTTTCAGGGCGGGGTCAATATGTTCGGCTCTGGTTTCGGCTTCGTTCATGGGTTATCCCTTACCATCTCCCAACAGTTTTTTGATATGGCGATCAAAGTCCGACTCAAACTGACGATCCTGAACAATCCGGTATTTCTCGAATTCACTCTCGGCAAAAGCTTTGGCAATTTCTTTTGTGACCGCGCCGGGATTATCCAGAATTTCCCGTCCATTAAACTGCAAAAAGGCATTCAGCTTGTTAGCCCAATCCTCCATCGTCATTGGGATGTTCCGCTCTGCCTGATCCTCGGCATAGTCGAGGTACATGGAAACGAAACGATCAAGTGATTTCAGCTCTTTTTCGGTGAGATAGTTTTTGGCAACAGACACATCCGGTTTGAGGATTTTGCCATCAGGAGCACTCTTCCAGGTCGTCAGCCCCATCCTCTCTTTGGCACTGTCAGCCCGATTGACGATCAGCTCTGCTGCGGTATGCCCGTGGATGGCAAAATGAAGCTTGTTCTGCACGGTAGCGAAGAAGGTTTTGGTGGTTTCTGCTACGGCACTATAATCCATTGCCGTAGCATAGATGTCGGTTATTTTCTGATAGAATTTCCGTTCGCTGGCCCGAATCTCACGGATTTCAGCCAGCAGGTTGTCGAAATACTCCTTATTGATGAAAGAGCCGTTTTTCAGCCGTTCCTTGTCCAGCAGATAGCCACGAATGGCAAAATCCCGCAACACGCCGGTTGCCCATTGCCGGAACTGGATAGCGCGCGTGGAGTTTACCCTGAAACCCACGGCAATGATGGCGTCAAGGTTGTAGAAATCCACATTCCTGGCCACATCCCGGCTGCCTTCTTTTTGAACTGTTCGGAAATTCCGAATAGTTGAAACCTTGCTGATTTCTTCTTGGGCGTACAGGTTGGCCAAGTGTTCATTGATAGTCGGCACAGAGACCTCAAACAGTGCTGCCATCAGCTTTTGCGTCAGCCAGACCGTTTCGTCCTCAACGCGCACTTCGATACTGTTTTCACCAGCCTGCCTGGTGAAGATCAGGAATTCGGCAGTACTGTTGCGGATTTGCAGTTTTTTTTCTTTGCTCATAGGTGCTGATCCTATAACTGGCCGCTGAACGCTTGATCCAGCAGGGACTTCTTTAGATCATCCAATGCGGATAGTTTCTGCTGGTAGATGGACTCAAGGCGTTGGGTTTCTTCAGTTAGAACATTGAGCTTGGCTACAACTGATTGCTGCCGTTCCATAGATACTTTCGGCACTTGAAAACCACGAAGGAGTTTCAAGGAAACTGTTTTCTGTGCAGTACCCGTCGCTCCATCATTAGCCTGCTTGAAAATTTGCGGAGACATTAACAGATAATACAGCCACTCACTGCATACATCTGATTTTGGGCGAACCAGCCCAATGTGTCGCTGGAAGCAAAACTCTCGATGCTCACTAATCAGAACAGGAATACCAAACGAACCAGTGACGGTATAAAGCACGTCTCCCTTCATCGGCTTCTTATTGTGCTTCAGGCGTTCAAAGTAATCTCTCGGAACCATGAACGTATCCGAAAAGTCGATTGTGCGGGTGTCCTTGGCAACATTTCCGATTGTTATGAAAGGAACTCCACTAGAAGCCTTGGGTGGAGGCATGTGGTCGCCATCTGTAATGTCAGTAGCCAGGTCTGTGAGCGTGACCAATTCACCAGTTTCCCAAGCATCAGCAAACACCGCTTGCAGATGACTCTCAAACAGCGCACGGGCATTTTGCAAGTTCTTCTCGGCGTTGGCCTTGGCGGTAGCGATACCTTCAAACGCTTCATCAAGGATGCCGACGATGCGCTGCTGTTCGGGGAGTGGGGGAAGGGGTATCTTTACCTCTTTCAGTTTTCCACCGGACAACTCTTTGAAAGTGGCACCTGTACCAAGGTCATTAAGCAAATCAACTATGCCGCCAAGATAGTAGTAAAGGAACTTGTAATCAACTTGCTTGCTTGGCACCAATCCCTTGCAACCTTGGTTTGTAGCCATTGGTACGGTATTGATAACCAAGTGACCAATCGGCGCACGGGAAGATAGAATAACAGAGTATGGTGGCAACGGTGTTGCAGAACTGTTCTGCAATCCGAGATCAGATATTGAACGAGCTGTTTGCTGAATATATGGAGTACTGCGTTTTCCCATTTCAGCAGGAGTAATCCACTGATGAGGACCATACCAATAATCAGCAATTCCTGTTTTCGGTGTCCCGCCATTAACAACATCGCAGACTTCACCGATTGCCTTTACTTGCCACCCAGCCTTCATCCCTCCACCACGCTTTTCTCCGCGCCATCCGCGTCTCCGCGTGATCCCGCCTTTATTCTCGGCAGACGGTCATCTGCCGTCAGTATTCGCATCTGCTGAATAGCAAGCTGGTTCAACCGCCGCAACCTTTCCGGCTGTTCAACTCCTTCGGCGATAAAGTGGGCGTTGAGGTTTTCCATATTGGCAAGGCAGAGCAGTTGCGCGCTTTCCGCCTGATCTCGGATATTACCCTTTTCCCGTGGATTGTCACTGCGCCACTGGGCGGCGGTTTTGCCGAACAGCGCCATATTGAGCAGATCCGCCTCACTGGCATAGACCAGCGTCATCTGCGCAGGGGTCAATTCAGGTGGGATGAGGTGCTCACGAATGGCATCGGTATGAATGCGGTAATTGAGTTTTGCCAGATTGCGGCGAATATCCCAGCCAAGGGTTTTGTGTTCTACCTCTTTAAGTCTGTTGAATTCTTTAATCAGATAGATTTTGAATTCGGCGCTGATCCACATGCCGAACTCAAACGCAATGTCCTTGTGGGCATATGTGCCGCCGTATCGCCCTGTTGTTGCTTTCAGGCCAATTGCATTGGTTTTTGCAACCCATTCTTTTACGCTGATCTTGTAGCTGTTCAATCCGGCTTTGCCGGTAATTATGGCGAATTCGCCATAATTAAAATTCGGGTTATGCACCCTTTCCCAAATGCCTAAAAATTCAACGGTATTCCTGTTGCGTAGCCAATCTGATATGAAGAAATCTCCATCTTTTGCCTTAAGCATATCAGTCAAGGAGATGTAGTCTTCCTGTTCGACCGAAATGATGCGTATCTCTGTCCCGATCACCTCAATTTTAGCCATTCACCGCCTCCGATTCTGCACACACTGTGTTCACAAACATGGATATCATAGCAACGCCCTGATATTTGCCAGCACTTCCGCACTTTCGGCATCCAGTGCCGCTATCTCGTCCATGATTTCCTGCGGGGAACGGTGAATGATGACTTCCCCGCCGTTGGGGTTCTTAACAGACAGATCATAGGTGACGGTATCAATACCGGTGACATTCACACTCCAGCTTTTTGGGGAGTCGGCTTTGGTCTGTTGCAGCTCCACAAACTCCTTCAGGTCATCGTCATTCAGCGGATTGGTCTTGCCCAGGTTGCGCCCCGGATCAAGTTGGTAGTACCAGACCGTGCGGGTAGGTGCTCCCTTCTCGAAAAACAGCACCACTGTCTTGACCCCTGCCCCTTGGAATGTACCGCCAGGACAATCCAGCACCGTATGCAGGTTGCACGATTCCAGCAGCAGTTTTCGCAGACTCACTGAAGCATTATCTGTATTGGAGAGGAAGGTATTTTTGATAACCACGCCAGCACGACCACCGGCACGGAGCATCTTTATGAAGTGTTGCAGGAACAGGAAAGCCGTCTCGCCGGTGCGGATGGGGAAGTTCTGCTGAACCTCTTTCCGCTCCTTACCGCCGAACGGGGGATTAGCCAGGATGATGTCGAAGCGGTCTTTCTCCTGAACATCGGCAAGGTTCTCGGCAAGCGTGTTGGTGTGGATGATGTTGGGAGCCTCTATGCCGTGCAGGATCATGTTCATGATGGCGATGACATAGGCCAGTGACTTCTTCTCCTTGCCGTAGAAGGTACGTTCCATCAGCACCTTCATATCGTCGGTGGTCAGGTTCGGTTGAGCCTTCAGATAGTCGAACGCCTCGCAGAGAAAGCCAGCCGAACCAACCGCACCGTCATAGATACGTTTGCCGATCTCCGGTTTCACCACCTGCACGATGGCACGGATCAACGGACGTGGGGTGTAATACTCGCCGCCGTTCCTGCCAGCATTTCCCATGTTCTTGATCTTCGCTTCGTAGAGGTAGGAGAGTTCATGTTTCTCGGCCTGTGAGCGGAAGCGGAGTTCATCCACATGGTCGATGATCTCCCGCAGGTTGTAGCCGCTGTGTATCTTGTTCTTGATCTCGCCGAATATCTCCCCGATTTTGTATTCAATAGTGTTGGGGCCGCTGGCCTTCTGCTTGAATCCATGCAGGTAGGGGAAGAGCTTACGGTCTACGAAATCCCGCAGATCATCGCCGGTCAGTGCTTTGTTGTGATCCAGCTTAGCGTCAGCAGTTTTGGGAGCCGCCCATACATCCCAACGGTACGGTTCATCGAGAATGAAACTGTACTGTTTCCCTTCAAGCTGCGCCTCCATAGATTTGTCCTGCTCCAGGCCGTCAAGGTACTTCAGGAACAACAGCCATGAAGTCTGCTCTGCATAATCCAACTCACTACCGCAACCCGCCTCTTTCCAGAGAACGTCATCTATATTTTTAAAGGCTTGTTCAAACACGCTTTACCTCGGTACAAACTCTTCTTTTGATTCTATTTTTGCCAGAACAGCCACAATCAGTTTCGCCGCATTCTCCAGGTCACCCAACGATACAGTTTCGATCGGAGTATGCATATAGCGGAGCGGAATTTTTACCAGCGCCGTGGCAACACCACCACGGGAAATCTGCATAACATTGGCATCAGTACCGGTTGCGCGAGGACTGGCAGTATGCTGGATCGCAATTTTCTCCTTGTCTGCAGCTTTGCACAACAGGTCAAATAGATGATGGTTGATATTGGCACCGCGCGCCAGAATCGGACCTTTGCCGAGCGCCACTTCGCCGTTGTGCTTTTTCTCCACGTCCGGCTGGTCGGTGGCAAAATCAACTTCCACGCAGATCCCCACGTCAGGATTGACGCTGTAACTGCTGACCGTACCACCGCGCAGACCGATCTCTTCCTGTACCGATGAAACTCCGTACAGGTCAACGTTCAACCTTTTTCCGGAAGCCTTGATCAGGCGCAACACCTCGGCTACCACAAAACAACCTGCCTTGTCGTCAAAACCGCGTGATGCGACCCGATCACCATGCAGGCGGGTAAATGGGCTTTCAAAGGTTATGGCATCCCCGACCCTGACCAGTTTTTGTGCTTCTTTTTTGTCCTTGGCTCCAATGTCGATATACTGTGACTCAAGTTTGACCACGGTTTCACGATCTTTGGCATCCATCAGATGAATCGGTCTTTTGCCTACCACCCCTACCAGCGGACCTTTTTCCGTATGGATATTGACCCGTTTCCCCGGCGTCAGATGTGCATCCACCCCCCCCACTGCAGCAAAGTAGAGAAAACCACCGTCATTTATGTATTTGACCTGTAGACCTACTTCATCAGTATGACCGACAATCATGACTTTCGGGAGGTTCTCCCCCTTGCCGTTGATGCGGGCATATACGTTGCCGATCACATCGGTGGTCAGCTCGTCACAAAAAGGTGTTACATATTCACGAAACACGCGTTGTGCCGGTTGTTCATAGCCTGATGGACTCGGGGCATCCAGTAGTTTTTCCAGAAATTTCAATGATTCTTTACGCATATAAATCTCCTTGGTTGTTTATAAATTGGCATAACTAAACTCTGTTATTATGTTACCGGTCTTTATCTGACTGCTGTTTTCAATTCTTATGAAACTTTTTTCCACGGAATCATCGGCTGTTACTCCAAGTAGCCGACTACCATAAAGCTGAATGTGCTCCCTGTTATGACCGATACAGTCGGAAAGCCTTGAAGGGTGGCAGTATATACGGAACGGTTCCGTACTCTCCATTTGTTCAAGCAGAGTATGGATCAAGTCGGCATAAAGAGCGGATGAAACAAGCTGTCCCAATGCCGGATGCCAGCAGCCAGCAACCACCGTACGCCTGTTAAGCCCTTCATCAGCCTGCAGGCCGATACGGATAACAGGTTTTTCAGCCAACATTGCATCATGCAACAACACCTTGCACCAGTTCACCCCTTCTTCAAGAGATAACGGCTTATAATCTCCCACGCGAAACTGGCGTGCAAGTTCAGTCCCTTCCAGCACCACAACAGGATAGATACGCAGAAAATCAGCTCCCCCCTCAACAACCTGTCGCAACGACCGGCGGGATTGCGCCATGGTATCTCCAGGCAATCCTGGCATCAACTGGGCTCCTGCAACAACTCCTTGTTCCTTGACACAGGCAAGCGCATTCAACACTTCTCCAGCAGTATGCCCACGTCCGGCGCGCTGAAGCACAGCATCATCCATGGACTGCACGCCGATTTCAATTGTTTTTACACCATGTTGTTTCAACCACAGGACAATTTCTCGGTCAAGGTAGTCCGGTCGGGTGGAAATCCTGATTGATGAGATGACACCCGCTTCACGCAATTCCTGCAAGGGATGTAGTAAGCGTTCCTGATCCGACCTGGGAAGGGCAGTAAAGGTGCCGCCGAAAAAGGCGACCTCAAGCGAACGCCCGGCAGCAGAGGCGTGCCAGTCATCTATTTTGTGCAGCAGTTCAGAATCTGTCGGAAGGTTTCCAACAGTTCCAGATATGGTTTTCTGATCACAAAAACTGCAGGTGTGGGGACAACCGTGATGGCTGATAAAAAATGGAACCGTAATTTTCCTCATTGGCGAAAATTCTGCAAGTTCTGCAATGCTATGGAGGCAGCCGCCTGCTGCGCTATTTTTTTGGAACGTCCACTCCCTTCACCAAGGGTCTCGTCTTCTACCATTACGGCAAATGTAAAGATGCGCTCATGGGGCGGACCGGATTCTCCAGTCTGACAGTAGCAAGGAGGAGGGAGTTGCCGCGCTGAAAGGGTCTCCTGCAGACTGCTTTTAGGATCAAGGGCAGCTGTCGATTCCAGGGGGGTGGACAACAAATCGGAAAAGAGCAGCACAACAAGGTTTCGGGCAGCCTCAATTCCTCCATCAAGGTAGACAGCAGCAATAAGCGCCTCCAACACATCTGCAAGCAGCGAATCCTTATCTTCGCCCGCCGTCAATCGTTCTCCCCGACCGAGCAGAATCAACTGTCCCACTCCCAGGGAACGGGCAATGGACGCCAATGCGCCTTCCCCTGCCAATGCGGCACGAAAGCGGGAAAGTTCACCCTCTGCAGCATCAGGAAACCTGATATATAGCTGCTCGGCAAGGAGCATTCCGAGCACGGCATCTCCCAAAAATTCAAGCCGCTGGTAGTTGTCTCCCGTCCTCCCCTGTTCAAAAGCATGGGAAGGGTGAGTCAGCGCCTGCGTAAAGTAGTTCGCATGGGTCGGCGCATATCCAAGAATCTCTTCCAGCTGTTTCAATGTCCCTATCTCCATCACGCGCATCTCCGAAGGTAGACTATAAGCCGAGTGGCTCTTTTTTGGCAACAGAAAGTCGGCACGTCACAGCAGATTTCAGCATAAAATAGTATCATCCCTATTCACCGTACTATGCTGAATTCTATTGATATATGGCGGTATGTTGCCTATAATCTCACGTTTCAAAACATTGACAGGCGGGCGGGTAGGAATGTTCATAACATTTGAAGGGATAGAGGGGTGCGGCAAAACAACCCAGATCAGACTTTTCGCTGAAAAGCTGCAGGCGCTCGGTCACCGCACAATCCTGACCCGCGAGCCGGGTGGCTGTCCCATTTCGGACAAGATTCGCGCCATACTGCTTGACGCTGAAAACAGTAAAATGACCTCATCCACCGAACTTTTTCTATACTGCGCCGCACGCGCACAGCATATTGCCGATGTCATCAAGCCGGCTCTTGACGAAGGGAAAATTGTACTGTGTGACCGATTCAGCGACGCCACTCTTGCCTATCAACATTTTGCGCGCGGGGTCAACCGTCAGCAGCTTGAAATATTAAATAGCTTTGCCGTACAAAATATTACGCCGGACCTTACTGTCATCATCGATGGTGATGTGGACGCGTGCCTGTCACGTGCCAAGAGCAGAATAGATGCCACTAGCGGTCCGAAAGAAGAACGTTTCGAGCTGGAATCAATGGAATTTCACCAGCGGGTTCGCAAAGGGTACCAGCAGCTTGCGGTAGAAAATCCCCAGCGCATAGTAGTTGTAGACGCTTCCGGCACAATCGAACAGTTGTCCGATAGCATAGCTGCACTCCTTTTACCGAGAATTGAGGCAGGGCGCCGTGCCGTTTAGCGAAATAACCGGACATGACCGGATCATAGATCTATTCCGCCACACTCTCAGTTCCGGTAAAATTGCGCATTCATACATTTTTGAAGGAGTCCAGGGATGCGGACGGCGAAAAACAGCGCTGGCATTCATCCAGGCGCTGTTTTGTGAAACCGGCATTGATGATGCCTGTGGCATCTGTCCATCATGCCGTAAAGTGGCAACCGGTAATCATGCCGATATTCACATACTTGAGCCGCTGCCGGACAAACGTGACATTTCGGTGGATCAGATCAGGGAATTTCAGCGGGAGCTGAATCTGCGCCCCTACGAAGCTCCACGCAAGGCATCCCTGATTGAACCGGCCGACAGAATGAACGCCAGCTCTGCCAACTCACTGTTAAAAACATTGGAAGAACCGCCGGGCAATGCAATCATCATACTGCTGACTGAAAATGCAGACACACTTTTACAGACCATCCGCTCACGTTGCCAGCTGATTCATTTTGCCCCGCTATCTCCCGAGAATATTCGCTCCCTGTTACTTCATCAGGGAGCAGAGCCATCCAAGGCAGATCTCCTTGCCACCATGGCTGAAGGGAGCATGCAAAGGGCGATGGAACGGGACAACGACGAACTGCTGGAAAAACAGAAGCTTGTCTTTAATCACCTGATGAATCTTGATGCTGCGGCAATTGGAACTGTTTTTAATGCATCTGAAGAATTATCCGGAAATCGTGATGAAACCCTGCAAACTCTTGATATAATGATTTCCTTTGCGCGAGATCTGGTTTATCTGGTCACAGGGGATAATCAGATTATCAACACCGGCTTTACACAGGCGCTTCAACAACTTGCAAGCCGTATATCGCTCCGGCATTCAGTTGAAATACTTGACTCAATTTTGGAAACAAGGCGTGATGTCCAGCGTAATGCCAACAGCAAACTGGCTCTCGATTGTTTATATATAAAACTGGCCGAAGCCATAACTCACTAAATAAACACAAACGGCTTCGCATCAAAGAAGTTTTTTGATTCTAAACCGTTCTGGCACAAGGAGGCATCTTTGCCAAGGATAGTATCCATACAATTTGCAACAGCAGGAAAACTGTACGACTTTAATGCCGGTGCGCTGGAAATGCACCCTGGTGATAATGTTGTCGTTGAAACTGAACGAGGCTCCAGCATCGGTGAAGTGACATCCGAACCGGTTGAACAGAGTGAAAACATACCCCGTAATCTCGCGACTGTAAAACGGATGGCAACAGCGGAAGATTTTGCAATACGGGATAAAATTGTTGCCAAAGAGCAGGAAGCTTTTGACTTCTGCCTCAAGCGGATTGTGGAACGCTCCATGGAAATGAAACTGGTCAAAGTTGAATACCAGTTTGACGAAAGCAAGGCAGTTTTTTTCTTTACCGCCGATGGTCGAGTCGATTTCCGCGATCTTGTAAAAGATTTGGCACACACCTTTCACACCCGCATTGAAATGCGTCAGATCGGCGTGCGTGATGAAGCGAAAATGATCGGCGGCATCGGCATCTGTGGTCGTGAACTATGCTGTTGTTCCTTCCTGCGTGATTTTCAGCCGGTTTCGGTCAAAATGGCAAAAGAACAGAACCTTGCCCTCAACCCAAACAAAATATCAGGTCAATGCGGACGTCTCCTCTGCTGCCTCGATTATGAATATGAAACCTACTGCTCTCTACGGAAAAGTTTTCCAAAATGCGGCAAAAGAGTACGCACGGCTGCAGCAAACGGAATCATTGATAAAATCAATATTCTCACTGGTGATATAACCTTGAGACTTGATGATAACAAACTCCTGGTTGTAAAACGGGCTGAAGTATTGGGTGACGCGCCTGCCTCCGAAACAAAAACTACAAACAACCAGGAAAATGGAACGGCTCAACGACCGACACGCGATTCGAAATCATCAGAGCAGCGTGACCGACCACAACGACCACAGAGACCACAACAGTCAAATCAGGCGCAGAGAGACCGGGAAGCAGAAAGAAAATTGGAAGCAGAAAAGAAAAATATCCCGGAAGATTCAACGGGCAAAGATACTGACATCGCAACCGAGGAAAATCTGACTCTTTCTCCCCCTGTGACACCTGCGGCAAAAGAAACTGATCCGGAAAAACGTGCGGGCAAAAAACGCCACCGCAACCGTCGGCATGGTCATCGAAAACAGAGTGAAACAGCACAACAACCAAATTAGTTTCCATCCAGGAATTACGGTTGAGAAACTAAAATAAATGGAGCTACCATGAAACCTACCTACTACGTCACCACCCCTATTTATTACGTCAACGATGTGCCGCACATCGGTCATGCATATACAACTGTTGCCGGAGACGTATTGGCGCGCTACAAACGGTTGATGGGATACGACGTCTATTTTCTCACCGGCAGCGATGAACATGGTCAAAAGGTTGAGAAAGCAGCCACAACTAACGGTGAGACACCACTTGAACTGGCAGACCGCGTTGTAAAACGTTTCCAGGCTTTGTGGGAGCGACTTGGGATTTCGCACAACGACTTCATCCGCACCACCCAGGAGCGCCATAAACATGGCGTCACCCAGATTTTTAAAGATATTCTGCAAAAGGGGGATATTTATCTCGGCGAATACGAAGATTGGTACTGCACCCCCTGTGAGACCTTCTGGACCGAAACACAACTAATCGAAGGACGCTGTCCTGACTGCAACCGTCCGGTCGAAAAGCTGAAAGAAGAATCATATTTTTTCCGCATGAGCAAATATCAGGATCAGCTTCTGGCTCACATCGAAGCACATCCCGACTTTATCCAGCCGAAGAGTAAACGGAATGAAATAATATCATTTATCAAAGAAGGTCTGCGCGACCTTTCCGTTTCACGCACAACCTTCACCTGGGGAATCCCGGTTCCAGGGAACGACAAGCACATTATCTACGTATGGTTCGATGCTTTGACAAATTACATCACAGCCCTTGGCTATCCTGATGCAGGCAAAAATTACAGCAACTACTGGCCGGTCAACGTCCACCTGATCGGCAAGGACATCCTTCGTTTCCACGCTGTTTACTGGCCTACTTTTTTAATGGCCGCCGGTCTACCATTGCCTCAAAAAGTGTTTGCCCACGGCTGGTGGACTGTGGAAGGGCAGAAGATGAGTAAAAGTCTACAGAATGTTGTCGAGCCGAACATGCTGATCGACAAATACGGAGTTGATGCCGTTCGATACTTCCTGCTGCGCGAAGTCCCCTTCGGGCTTGATGGCGATTTTTCCCATGCTGCCTTGGTAAATCGCATTAATTCTGACCTTGCAAACGACGTGGGAAATCTGCTCAGCCGCTCAACAGCCATGACCGTCAAATATTTTGATGGAATATTGCCATCACCGTCAAAATTGACCGATCTTGACAATGCCCTAAAAATAAAAACAGAAGAAATGACTACAATTGTTGACAACCATATCAACGATATGGCGTTCAGCAAAGCACTTCAGGCAATTTGGGAAGTCATCTCCGCCTGTAACAAATACATCGATGATGCTGCTCCATGGGTTATGGCAAAAGACCCGGCAAAAAAAGATCAGCTTGCAACCGTCATGTACTGTCTGCTGGAATCACAACGCATTATTCACACCATAATCTCATCATTTATGCCGTCAACCGCAGAGAAAGCTATGAACAGCCTCGGGTGCGACAAAACATTAGAAGCATCTGCTCTGAAATGGGGGGGATTACAACCAGGAACAACAATAACCAAAGCGGAAGCTCTTTTCCCAAGAATTGAAGCAACCTAAATCAGTCAGCATAAGGGCTCACACGTAGTTTTCTATTGACAAAGCAGCGTATAATTGGCATTTTACAAACTCATTGCGGGAATAACTCAGTGGTAGAGTGCAACCTTCCCAAGGTTGAGGTCGCGAGTTCGAATCTCGTTTCCCGCTCCAAACAACTATATAGAATCATATAAGATTCTTGGCAAAATGCCCCGACTATCACAAAAACTTTCACAAAAGTTAGTTTTTAGTGGTAGCTCGGGGTTTCGTTTTGTAGTGGAAAATTGAACTGTTGCAGCGGAATTGAGGGGGGAAAGGTGAATCCGTTTTGGTACTCAATCATTGTTGCTGACTGTTTCATTTTCGGTTGAGCGAAGTCCCTGCCGAACTATTCCAGTATCAACCAGAAATCTTCTTCAAGACCCTCGATCATGGCAGTCCCTGCTGAAGTTGGCAAAGATCGACCAGTTCCGGTGGCATGATATGCAACATCACTTTGCCAGCAAGCTTGTCATGGTCGGAGTGGATCTGAATACTGTGCGGGAACTTCTGGGGCACAGCGATCTCAAGATAACCCTGCGCTATGCTCACCTTCCCCTCGAGCACAAGGCCGCTGCCGTCAATCTACTGGTAACCGGCACTTCACGGTCATAACCCCTTTTTCAGCCAACCGACACAGGTTGCATCAAACAGTCATCTTCGGCAGCTGCTTCGCGTACGGCAGATATCGTTCCACATTCTTCCTGATCGCCACAATCACTTCACGTGCGAAATCAGATTCCTCACCCGGCAGCAGCGGAGACAGATCAATCAGCTCCATTGCCTTGAGCAGTTTTCCAGACAGCGCTGTCAACGTGTTGGCGACCAGACGTTTCTGTAGATTACTCCTCTCACACATCTCCGCCAGTTCCCATGGCGAAACATCCTCCGGAGCAAAGGCATCGCCGATTGCCATGGAAAAGTCACGGTCATACTCAGCGGCGTACATGTCAAGGTTGATTAGATCATATGCAGGAGCCATGTCAATTCCTGCCGGACCGACAAAGAAGGAGATGTTCTTACCGTGAGCATCGCTATTGCCAATCAGTAGTTGGAATAGAACCCAATTAAGCATATCACGCATGGCGGCTGCAGGAATCCGGCATAATAGGCAGGAGGCAAAGAGGTCCGGCAGGTTTGTGCCTGACCTGATGATAGCGGCATCCCCTCCTTTGCCGAAGGGGCGCTCATATTTGTAGGTTGGCGGCATATCCAGCATCTGGCAGCCGTCGATCAGGTGGCGCCGAACAACAGTATCACCGGTCAGTTCACGGTCAAAGCGTCGTACTACCAGCACCGGTTCTCCGAAGCGGGCAAGGGAAACCTCCGCAACCGGCAGTTTCATGATCCTGGCCAGCTGCATGCAGACATATTCGTTAATCACCAGGTGCAAAGCACGGGCAGTACCGAACTTCATAATATGAGTCGAGGCCAGTTCACCCTCGCCAAAACCCATCTGTCCATCCGACCGGATGAGCAGCGGCAGTTTATCCTGTACGCCTGCGACCGAGAGTCGCGGCTTACCGTCCCATACCGCTATCGACACGTTCTGTCGTTGGCTGATGCGCTCTGCAAGCTCGTCGGACGTCACTGACCTGAAGCTTGTCAGCAGTCCACCCTCCGGTTCATCCCCCATCCTGAACGTCAGCGCTCCTGTCGTCTCCGCTCCGATGGCAGCAATCAGCCCGAAAACATTTGATCGTGAGATGTGGCTGGAGACTGAAAGCTCTTCCAGCCATCTTCCTTCAGGAAGAAGATTGGCAAGAAACCGTTTTGCCGATTCCGAAGCGCATTCGCCCGGTTTCAAATGCGGCGATACAGCAAAACCTCCCCCTTCAAGCCACGACGGAGCATACTCCAGGCTATACTGCTCGCTCTTCTCTTCAAGGAGGATCTTCCCGAGATGTCTGCGATTGAGAGCTATCGTGAGATTTGCAGCCATTATCCCTCCCGAGCCTCGATAGTGACGTTGATCCCCAGCATGGAGCAGACCGTCAGGATGCTGCTCAACTTGACATCGCCGGATGCAGTTTCCAGCTTGCTCATGGTACCGACGGCAACACCGCAGAAGGCGGCAGCTTCATGAATGGTCATGCCGGCCTGCGTCCTCCTGGCGCGGACAAATTTTCCCAGCGTCGCGGCATCAAGCAACTGTTGCGGCTCCGGGACAGGAAGTGGGATTACGGTTTTTGACATACTACATCCTCGAATACAAAGATATTACTTGAGTGATATATTTCCATAAAAACCTGAATAAAACAACTACAATATTACTTAAGTGATATTTATGCTAAATGAAAAGGAAAAACCTTGAATTGTGCTATTGCAGTGATATTTATGATGAGTGTGACCGGCAAGATACAGAGTGAATGTCCGGCGCATACTCGAAGTGAGCGCCCGGTCAGCAAACAGGAGCATCACGTCTAATAATCACCAACAAACACAAATGGTTCCGCATCAATGAACAGACGTACTATTTCCAAGTAGCGATTACGGTAGGTTAACTGAGCGAAGGCGATACAGAGATAATGTTCGAGGCAAGAGAACTCCTTGACCTTGAAGTTGCCGTTGTAACGATCTACGCACTGATGAAAAATGTGAAGCGGAAGATGCTCCATCACTTGAGAAAAAACGAGTTTGCCGGTGTACATGATTTACTCCGCACATTGCTGTGCGAAGATGGCTGTACCTCCGGTAAATTTTCAAGTCGTTAAATGGCATGAAGTCGTTTTCTCTTTGTATTAATGGGCTATTGCGGCTGATCAACTACTCAACGTTGGGACACTAGTGATTTTACATAATTTTTTATTACAGCACATACTACAGCACAAAACAAAATGGCTTACAGGCAAAATCTGTAAGCCATTGTTTTTATTGGCGTCCCCGAGACGATTCGAACGTCCGACCCCTTCCTTAGGAGTAACAAAATTCGATGTTTCCGCGCGTTTCAAAGTCTTTCCTTCTTTTTCACAAGCCACTCATATCATATTGACATATATCATATTTTCGCTTAGCATCCATTACAAAGCTTTTCATTTTTCTACAATACAGCGCACATATCAGAGGTTGCTGTAGAGGTTGCTGTAAAAAAGGGATGGGGTCAGATGAAGTTCACCGACATCTATATCAAAAACCTGAAACCGGAGCCGACGAAGTATTACAAGCGCGAGTCGAACGGTTTTGCCGTCAAGGTATGGCCTTCCGGTGTGAAGACCTGGGTCTATATCTATACCTTTGAGAGCAAGCGTAAGGAAATGCGCCTGGGGGAATATCCGGCCATGAAACTGGCCGACGCCCGCACCAAGTATAATGAAGCCTACGAACTTCACAAGAACGGCAGAGATCCCGGAGCCGAGGAGCGGCAACAAAAGGAAGAACGCCGTCTTGCGGATACTATTGAAGACCTGGTCAAGGAATACATAAAGAAGCACGCCAAGATCAACAAGCGATCCTGGAAAGATGACGAGCGCCTCCTGAACAAGGAGGTCGTGCCGCTCTGGGGCGACCGCAAGGCCGTGGACATCCGCAAGCGCGACGTGGTGCTCCTGCTGGAGGGGATCGTCGAGCGCGGTTCACCCGCCATGTCGAACCAGACCTTGAAGATCGTCCGTAAGATGTTCAATTTCGCCGTCGAGCGCGACATTCTGCAACATTCACCCTGCGCCGGCGTCAAGGCCCTGGCTCCCAACAACAGCCGCGAACGCACCTTGAGCGAAGCGGAAATCAAGACGCTCTGGACAAGTCTTGATAACGGGATCATCTCCGACGAGATCAAGCGGGCCTTGAAACTGATCCTGGTCACTGCCCAGCGGCCGGGCGAAGTTATCGGCATGCGAGCCGCTGAAATCGATAAGCGCTGGTGGACGATTCCATCGGAGCGGGCGAAGAATGGCAGGACTCACCGGGTCTACCTGACCGACCTCGCCGTGCAGTTGATCGGCGATACCGAGAAAAAGGATTACCTGTTTCCCTGCCCGCACAAGAAAAAGGTCAAACAGATCGAGGCCCATGCCGTGGGGGTCGCGGTGAGACGGAATCTTGCCTGGCCCGTTATCGACAAAAATGGTAAGCCCCTGTTCGATGCCGACGGCAAGCAGGCCACCGAAAACAAACTGGGTGTCGAGCAGTTCACTCCGCACGACCTGCGCCGCACAGCGGCAACATACCTGGCTCAGATGGGAACCATGGACGAGGTGATCGATGCCGTCCTCAACCATGCCAAGCAGGGGATCATCAAGGTCTACAACCAGTACCGCTACGACAAGGAAAAGCAGATGGCGCTGGAAGCCTGGGAACGGAAACTGAACAGAATCATAAACGCCACGCCAACACAGAAACAAAAGTCGTCCCGTAATTCCGGCAGTAAAAATCAAGTTGCAAAAATATGACTTGAAAGGTATATATCTTCTATGGCATGGGACATTGAATACACCGATGAATTCGAATCCTGGTGGGAAGATCTGACGGCAGAGGCTCAGATTGATGTTGATACGGTGGTGGGACTGCTTGAGAAGTGCGGCCCCAACCTGCCTTTTCCCTTTTCATCGGGTGTGAACGGCTCCAAACACAGCCACATGAGGGAGTTGCGAATTCAGCATCAGGGCAGACCCTTGCGGGTACTCTATGCTTTTGATCCCCGCAGGGCGGCAATTCTGTTACTCGGTGGTGATAAGACCGGCAGTAGCCGATGGTACAAAGTCAATGTTCCGATTGCCGATAGATTGTATGACGAACATCTGGAAGAGATAAACGAAGGGAGGTAACGATCATGGCAAAATCCTACAGCACTCTACGGACCAAGATGACACCGGAGGCTCGCGCCAAGGCTGAAGAACAGACTCAGACCCTCCTACGGGAGATGCCGCTCCAGGAACTTCGGCAGGCGCGAAAAATGAGCCAGGAGGAGATGGCAAAAAATCTTCATACCAGGCAGTCGAATGTTTCCCGAATCGAGAAACGCGCCGACATGTATATATCCACACTGAGGAGCGTCATTAAGGCAATGGGCGGTGATCTGGAAATCGTGGCACGCTTTCCAGACGGCAGCGTCCGCATCAACCAGTTCAAAGAGCTTGACGAGGCGCTGACGGCTTGATCACAGGCTTATAGTTGTGCTGGAGGTTTATACTTTGGCCAGAAAAACCGGAAATTATGACGAGTATCATCTTGAATGGCTGAAAAACCCTGCCAATGCGGCGGCATTTCTCAATTCAGTGATGGAAGAGTACGAAAGAAATGCTTTTGTGCAGGCGCTACGCGACGTCGCATGCGCTCAAGAGTGCGTGATGGATTTCGACAAGGCATTGTCGAAACGGGACAGTCTGAAATTTAGCAGCATTTCCAAGATACTGCACGGCATGGGCCTGCGACTGAACATTACTCCGGAAACAGTTACGGCATAGGATTAGTGATAATGGCACGATCATTCAAAAAAATCTGATCCTGAAAATTGCGCCCACTCTAACCCAAATGGTTTCCCTACTGTGATTCCTGTCGTTCAAGAGATTGTTTGTGTTCTGTTAACACTCAATGTGAAGATTGATTTCAACTATCCAAGAGTTTTTTAACCGCAAAAATGATTGAAAGAAGCTGATTATCACTCCTTCGAGAAAGTGTGGTAGTAGTAAGGAAATTTCCATTCTCTTCTTTGTAATAGACCACCCGGAAAATTATAGTTTCAGAAGCTTCACAATTAGAAAAATAGAAAATATCGCGAAATACTGTATGGGATGAAATAGATTCTAATTTGTAGCCAGATAGACAAAAATCAGAAATTATTGGATATGATGCAAAATACAATAATCCTACACCGTTTATGTCGGAATATGGATTTATTTTGTATTCGCATTCATATACTAAATCATTATTAACTTCAAAATTCCACCCTTTTGAAGAATGTACTTCAACTAAGTTCTTTTTCAATAGTCTATATTCGTTTGCGAATACAGGAATCTCATTATTATTTACAATTCTACTTTCTCCCAAACATTCACTGCTAACTAAATTATTATTTTTGCACTTAACTGAAAATGTAGTCATTATTTGTGCAGTTATATTGTTCTTATCTGAAAACCCATTCAATTTGGATAAAAACGAACTTTTACCAAAGCCTTCAATTTCAGATTCAAATACTAGAAATTCATTCTCAGAAAAGTTATTTAAGGGGCTTGTTTCAAAACAAATCCTCAAAAAAGTCGCATAAACTCTATCTCTTGAAGAATCTCTGAATTCAGATGATTTCTTTCCAAAACCGACACTCAGTAGCTGCCAGTGTGTATCTCCTAAATATTTTAACAGCCAAAGCTCAGAAAGTGCAGAATTTGCCATTTGAGGCATTCTGATTTCTACTTCATCTTCATAATGAATTACTTCATGGCCAACACTGTCTTCTTTTAGTTCCTGGCCGCGATTTTTGTGGAAATATTGTAAGACCTGATCAATGCTCGCAAATTCAAACCATTTTTCATCTTTTATCTCGTGATTAAAGTGCCTCTCTAAAATAATTCTCAACTCTACAAGATCAAGACTATCTGCATTTGTTTTTGAAATAGGCAAGTAAAGCTCTTCTTCAGAGAAGCCACTAACAACTTGCCGAATTATTTGTAAGTATTGTTTCACTAGAAAAAGCCACTAATGTCGAAATCTTCCACTTCAGCATTACTATTTTCACCGATTATAATTCCAGCCACCAGCTTACTAGACCACTCTTGATGTGGTGCTGCTAGGGATAAAGTTGCATATATTCTGTTTCTTCCATTTAAGATGCCATTATTTCTTTTATACTGATCGAGAAAAACAGGGTCAGTAATCGGAAAGTTATACGGATTGCCCCTATATCTAAATGATAGTTTAATTTGAGGATACGGCTTACCTTCAAAGACCCTTTCGTTAGTTTCGAATTCTTCCAACAATACTAAGGATAATGAGTAGCTCAGTTCACCGATTTTTTCCTCTGGAACGGCAGCTCCCCTATTACCGAACAGTAAAGCATATCTGTTATTATCGATGAGACTTTCCAAGACTGCTATGTCAAGCCGACCAGCAGTCCTAATAGTATTTGAATTGAATAAGACATTTTCCGTTTGATGGTCATGTCCAGTCATTTCTAACTCATCGAACTCAACTACATCTAAGAGATTAATCCCTGATACAAGCCGTACAGGGACCTCTTCATGCTCAGCATTGAAAACTGGCCTTACCCACTTGGGCCGCCCGCTCTGTAATAGAACTGGAATGTTCTCTTGGTTGAGCAGAATCCCACCAACGCAGCGCCCACCAACCCTAAATGAATTGGCCAAACAAAGAATTTTCATCACATCACCTTACAAGATGGATAATTTTAATGTCGTCGTTAGCTTTCTTGAGAAATTCAGCAAGCAACCTTCTATGACACATATCAGGTTCATGCTCACTACACAAAATGCAACATCCGTCTAACTCATCAAAGTTGATTTTTTTCAATATATTCCTTCTATTTAAAATACCGGTGTATTCAATTTCATATTCTTGCCAAGAAATTTTTTTATCTCTGTATTTATCAAGTAACTCTTTTGTAGGAGCAAGATTTTTGTCGTGCTCGTAACCAGCATTAGCAATTACTCTGGCGAAAAATTTTAAATCTCTTCCCTTCGCAAATCCTGCTAGTTGAGAGACATTGTTAAGTCGCGCATCAAGAATTTTTTTAACGCCTGCGGAAAGAAGTAATCCAAAAAATTCTTCTGCTGACTTCTCGGTAAAACCAATAGTAAATAACTTAATCATAACCGCCTTCCTTCTCGCCAATTGAATATGGCGAATAACCTATCTCTTTGTTTTTCAACCTATAGGCAACAGCTAATTGCTCTTCTATAGTTACAACTTTGAATAAATCACTTTGCGGTAATTTTTTTTCGTATTTCTTTAAGAGCACTTGTTCTAATTCTGTATTAGTTTTTACCGTTTTGTCTTTTAAAATATGCTTTACTTCAATCCCATCTTTTTCTAAGCCGACAGATACCATTGAAAAACGATGGCAGTCCAACGGCTCGGATTCGGAACACATTACTGCAATTACGAAGTTTTTTTCTATCCCTTGCCAAATTCTTTCTAGCCCTTGCTTGAAAGCCCAAGATTTTCTGACTAAAACAAAGTCTAGTTGGCCATTTTCATCAAAAAGGCTTGAGTCCGTTTGTCTCGCACCAAATTCTTCAGCAAAACTCAAATATGAAATCTGATGACTTTTCAGGAATGATTTAAATGGCTCTTTATTAAATTGAGGACTATAGGCGCTTGCTGGCACACTTCTTATGTCCACGACGCAGTTAATGTTATATTCCCTCAATAACTCAAGGAAATAATCAATCGGGTGCGTCGAGTGTCCAATCGTATAAACTACAGGTTTATCCATAATAATTAGTCCACACAAGTCCTAGCGTTATTGTCAGTGCTATACGCCTAAAAGAAGGAATAAAGGAATAAGAATTTGCTTTTTTGCGTTGATGAAAAATACATCCGGCTGAAGGTAGTGTCAACGCAATTTCTGATTATATTTCGTTGGCTCTGCGCCAGATTGATATAAGAATATTTTCAACATTCCTATGGCATGGCACTGCCAAAACCGTCAAAAGCCCTTCTGACAGTTTTGACAGTGCCGTCCTTCAGGAATCCATCAGATAATTATCCCCGGATTCAACCGTATCCGTTCCGTCGGTCTCCCCCCAGTCTGTTCCTTTTCGACCGTCAGCCAGTCATATTCGACCAACACCTCGATCCCGGCCTTGACCTCCTCCGACGAGGTGAGCTTTGACCACTGGGGCCGCCAGATTTCACGCAGTGTTGTGCCGTCCCTGATTGCTCCCCGGCGCAGATGCTTGATGATTTCCCGTGCTGCTTCCATCCCTGGAGCGACCATCCCGCCGTACAGCCTGTATGCGTGGCTTTCCAGATAATCACACCATGCCGTTGCCATGACCGTCGCCTGTTCCGATACCGGCCCCGGTTCATTCCCGTCAACCACATCTACCAGATGGAATATCAGTGCCAGCGATGGCATCAGCTTGCGATACTTCGTCAGATGGCTTTCCAACGCCGGTGTCAGACCGTGGTCGCTTCTCAGGCGCATTTCCAGATCATGCCGCCAGGAGTCGAACACCTCCTGACCGGCGAGGGAGAAGCGCAGGGCTGGAATTGCCGCACCTTCTTCCATTACCGCCCCCGGAATATCGCCGGACAACGACTTGAAAATCTCCCAGGCCCGGTTTTTCTCCACGGTGTCAGGGAAACGGTCAACGTTCTTCCATTCTGCCGGAGCATCAGGCCAGACGAACACCTGAAAACGTTGCAGCAAACCATCATCGCCATTGCCGCCTCGATTGGCCTGATAGACATAGGATGAGAGCGGCCCTGGTGTGATGGCCCCGAAGATGGAGATGCAGAGG